>VFQQ010000059.1_pt1 | contig 281166 bp, 259 predicted proteins | sample 3512341 | NCBI WGS metagenome assembly VFQQ01 (sample SAMN10412373, study PRJNA504923) | tailings metagenome | isolation source: Relicate 2 Philex TSF1 revegetated site | place: Philippines: Tuba, Benguet | collected 2017-08-29
GGGTCATTGCCGGTACGGTCGGCAAATTTCAACACCGGATCGACAAAGCCGGCGGTCAGGCGATAATCCTTCGGGCCATCAAAGATGCCGTTGCCGACCGTCGGCGTCTCGACGTAGAAGGCCGTCACGCCGGCCGGCAATTCGATCTGCCCATCCGTCACGGTCAACGTGGTGCGACCGGTCTTGTTTTCCGGATCGGTATAGTAAAACACCGTGAAATCGGTGAGCGGGTTCTCATCCGGGCCGACAAGCGCCAAATCCACGCCGGTACCGGTGGCCATCTCGTTGCTCAGCGTGACGGCAAAAACCACATGGCTGCCTTCCGACACATCGCCGGGCGCACTCACTGCCAGACTGGGGCGGTCATCGTCTGCTGCCGTCTCGTCAACATCCGGCGTCTCCGGATCGTCGACAACAGGCAGGCCGCTCTCGTCGTAGCGCGTGCCGCTGCCGTCATCGATCACCGTGGCAGTGCCGTCAGCACTGGCGCCGTCACGCAGGGTCGGGTCATTGCCGGTACGGTCGGCAAATTTCAACACCGGATCGACAAAGCCGGCGGCCAGGCGGTAATCCTTCGGGCCATCATAGATGCCGTTGCCGACCGTCGGCGCCTCGACGTAGAAGGCCGTCACACCAGCCGGCAATTCGATCTGCCCATCCGTCACGGTCAACGTGGTGCGGCCGGTCTTGTTCTCCGGATCGGTATAGTAAAACACCGTGAAATCGGTGAGCGGGTTCTCATCCGGGCCGACAAGCGCCAAATCCACGCCGGTACCGGTGGCCATCTCGTTGCTCAGCGTGACGGCAAAAACCACATGGCTGCCTTCCGACACATCGCCGGGCGCACTCACTGCCAGACTGGGGCGGTCATCGTCTGCTGCCGCTTCGTCGACATCCGGCGTCTCCGGATCGTCGACAACCGGGATGCCACTCTCGTCATAACGCGTGCCGCTGCCGTCATCGATCACCGTGGCAGTGCCGTCAGCGCTGGCGCCGTCGCGCAAGGTCGGATCGCTACCGGTACGGTCGGCAAATTTCAACACCGGATCGACAAAACCGGCGGTCAGGCGATAATCCTTCAGGCCGTCATAGATGCCGTCATTCTCGATTTCCCGAACCACGTAGAAGGCCGTCACGCCGGCTGGCAATTCGATCTGCCCATCCGTCACGGTCAGCGCGGTGCGACCGGTCTTGTTCTCCGGATCGGTATAGTAAAACACCGTGAAATCGGTGAGCGGGCTTTCATCCGGACCGACAAACGCCAAATCCACGCCGGTGCTGGTGGCCATCTCGTTGCTCAGCGTGACGGCAAAGACCACATGGCTGCCTTCGGCCACCGCTTCCGGCCCATTCACCGCGATACTCGGCCGATCATCATCGGCCGGCTCGCCCTCGATCAGAGCGCCATCATCCCGCACCGTGCCGTTGCCGCTGGCGCCGTCAGGATTGGTCAGCACCGCCGGCATATCGGTGCCATGCTGCGTCACCGGTCCGGTAACAAGCTGAAAATCCCGCAAACCTTCATAGATATCGTTGGCCGCAATTGGCGCCCGCACCAGCAGGCTGGTGGCGCCGGCAGCCAGCACCACGCCATCGCCCGCCGCCTGCCATGTCTCACCGTTATCGGTGGAATATTCCAGCGTGTCGCCAATGCCGGCCGCTGCGGCGCCGGTCAGGCTGGGTACGAATGCAATTGCATCCAGGCCCGGCTCGCTCAGGCTGACGGTGAATACCGCATAGCCATCACCTTCGCCAACCGCAACATCCGATACTGAAAGCGTCGGCCGGTCATCGTCTTCGACGAGCACGCTGGCCGTGGCATTACTGACAGTGGCGAATTGGCCAGCGGATATGGTCACGACCAGGGTTTCGGCATATTCGATAACCTGATCCTGCCGGACCCGCACTGTTACATTGGCGACGGTCTGGCCAGGCGCAAAATTTATCGTGCCACTGAACGCGCCGAGAATATCGTCTGCATCAACACCGGAAATGACATAGGGAATCCGGTCGGCGACCAGGCCATTGCTGCGTGTGATGCTGAAAACCACATCGACATAGCCATCCGCCGTCGTGCCTTCCACAATGGTGGCGGCCTGCCCTGCAGCGCGGTCGATGCGCACCGTGCCGGTGGGATCGAGCGGTTGTTGCGGCGGTGCCGGCGGCTGCACGGTATTCTGCTGCTGGGTCTGCACCGCCTGCGCCAGAGGAATATCTCCGGCACTCGAACTGAAGACATTGCCCGATCCGGACCCCGTGCCGGAACCTGGCAGGGAGGTGGCTCCCGGCAATACCGTCTGCGTGGTCAGCCCGCCGCTCGTACCCACCGTCTGCTGCACAAAGGGCGCCAGAATGCCGGCATTGCTCAATTGCGTGCCTGATCCCAGGTTGGCCACCGTCGCCGTCTGGCTGGTGACCGACGAGCCGCCATCGGCGCTGCCAGATTGCGTGCTGGCACTTGCAGATGGCAGTACAGATCCACCGGGAAGCTGAGCTGGCGTGGTGCCGGTGGCGCCGGCTGTGGCTGTCGCATTGCCGGCCTGTGGCCCCGGGCTGGGCGGGGCCGGCGGCAAATTGCCGGTTTCATTCGCCACCGCCTGATTAGCTTCAGCAACCGAGGGAAAATTACCCTGTGACAATGCCCCGAGCAGGGCCTGGCCAAAATTCTGCCCGGTATTGGCAGGGGGAGTGCCGCTCTCGCTGCTGGCTACCGCCTGTGCGCCGGTTACTGCCGGCAGGTCGCCGCGCTGTAGCGCTTCAAGCAACCGCTGACCGTTGCTGCCGATCGGTGCCTGGCCAGATGATTGATCGGCTGCCGCGTCGGTGGCGGCAGCAGTCTCCGTCTGGCTGCTGACCGGCTGAGCGGCAGGCTGGGGCTGGTCGCCCGGGGCTGGCCCGGCATCGCTGCCGGTCGCAGCCTGGGCAAAGCGGATACCGGCCGCCGGCGCCCCACCTGCCGGCAGGTTTTCGACCATGGCCAGGGCGGCCAGGATCTGTTGCAATTCGGCCGGTGCCAATTGCCCGGCGGCAAGCAGGCTTTCCAGAATTTGTGTGTGATCGCCGTTGGCGGCAAGCAGCTTGAGCAGCGGCAGAAGCTGTTCCGGGCCGGCCGTGCCTCCGGCGAGCAGGCTGGCCAGTTTACCCACCGTTGCCTGCATGGATTGCAGATCGTTCGGACCGGATTGGCTGTTGCCCGCTGCTACCATTTTGAACTCACCCAGACTTGAATGGGAAACACCGTCCACCACCGACTTTTACCTGTCGACGCGCGGAATGACCTGTTCGGTTGGCACAATCACCAGTGCATCGGCATCCAGGCCGCCAACCGCCTGAAGCAGGGTCAGACCGGCGATCGCCGCATCCGCCTCGGTCGCCACCAGATCGCTGATCGCATTGATCAATGCCACCTCGGCGGTGAGCAACTCCAACAGGCTGCGGCGGCCCATCTGACGTTCTGCCGAAGCCATTTCGAAAAACTTCGCGGCAATGCGCACTTGATTGGCCAGGGTCTGCTTGTTGAGTTGCGCCACTTTCAAGTTGCGCCAGGCAACATGAACCTGTTCCGTGACCAAATCGCGCGTCTCGGCCTCACGCAGCATGCTGGCATTCAGATCACGCCGCGCCGCCTCTGTCGCCGCGCTGCCGGCCAGACCGCCATTGAAGCTGAATTGCAGGCGGAGCATCACCTTGGTGTCGTCATAGCCAGGCCCCGCAACCGAAACGTCAATATCGTTGCGCCGGCTATGCTCCATCACCAGATCCAGCCGGGGCCGGAATTCCCGTGTATCCGTGAAATCGACCCGCTGCTCGATAGCACGCGAGCGATAGAAACCGATGCGGAGCTGCTTGTTGTTTTTCTGCGCACGCTCCTTGGCCTCGTCGAGGCTGGCCGGCAGCAGGCTGGCATTGGGCAGGATCACATTGTCGTAGACGAGTTGATCGGCCAATGCACCGAACAGCGCATCAACGCGACCACGGGCGATATCCAGGCTGCCTTCGGCCCGCACACGATGCGCTTCCGCTGTAGCCAACTGCACTTTGGCTTGCAGCACGTTGGATTCATATCCCCGGCCTAATTCGACCAGCGAATCCTCCACCACCGTCTGGTTACGTACGCTGGCCTCGGACTGCAAGGCATAGCCCCGGACCAGATCGGCCCGCACCACGCTCCAATGGGCGGTCAATGCTTCCAGCAGCAACCCATCGCGGGTGGCTGCAGCCACAGCGGCGCTCTGCTCGGAGACAAAATTGGCTTCGCCCACCTGGGCTTCGCTGCGACCGAAATCCGTCAGCAATTGTGTGACCCGCAGCGAGCCACGCGAAGCCGTCAAGGCCGATGGCGAAGCATCGGTCGTCGATTCATAGCGTTGCTTGCCGGCTTCGGCGGTCAGATCGATGGTCGGCGTATAACTGCGGCGCCAGGTCTCATCGGCCCGGGCGCGCGCACCGGCAGTATCGCTCTCGGCGGCCAGGATACGCGGGCTCACAACCAACAGCCGCTCCAGGACGCTGCGCAAGGCCGCCACTTTACCCTGCTCGGCTGCAGCACCCCGCTCGGCTGCAGTGGGCTGCCCCTGTGCCAGGGCCGTGCCGCTCAGCAGCACCGCCAGGATGGCGCAGGAGGCAAGCCTTTTTAACTGGACAACAATGGCGCGGGCTGCAATGGGATTAATGTCCTTCATCGAGTGCTTTTTCTTTCTGCTTTCAGATCATAAGCGGACATGGGCGGACTAGGTCGAGATGGGCTGATACGCGGGAGCAGCCGGCCTGATCAAATACTGGCATGCAGATTAAATTCTACTAGTAGTAGAATTCAAGGCCGCAAGACAGACAGCGTCGACCGGCTCCGGCCACCTAATCGTCAATGCCTGATTCTGCAACCAGTTATATCTATCCGCTCCAGCCGGGATCGGCTTTGCTTCCACCAGCGCACAAATTATCTTACCCAGGCACACAACTTTAGTTTAGAAAGCAACAATTCATTTCCAACGAAAAGCAATGAACGCCAGTCAAATACTCACGCTTTTCGAAATGCCACTGCGAAGACGAAAGTTGTGTATCAGGGAATTATTGTACTCCTTATTCCGCGCGCCCCCCTCTGCCGGTATGCGACCAGTGCCAAACCCGCTTTACCTCGGGTTGTCTGATAAGTAAAATGAAATACCTGAAAGAAGGAATTTCGCATTATGAATTTAAATCGTATCGACTTGAATCTACTTGTGGTTTTCGATGCGATTGCGCGCACTGGATCGGTCAAAGACGCCGCACCACAGCTTTCATTGAGCCAGCCGGCAGTCAGTCATGCGCTGAACCGATTGCGCGATCTGATCGGCGATCCACTTTTCGTGCGCAGCCATACCCGCCTGGTGCCGACCGAGCGGGCGCGGTCAATGATGGAACCGGTCAAGGCAATTCTGAGCGCCGTGCGTTCGGTGATAGACGTCAATAAATTCTCACCCGCCAGCACCAAACGCAACTTCCGGATTGCAATCAGCGATTTCACCGCCTTGACCATCGTACCCTGGCTGGTGAGAACTTTGCGGCAACGGGCGCCCAGCCTGGAACTCGACCTTGTTTCGGTGAACGAGCAAACATTGGCGCAACTGGAAACCGGCGAACTGGATTGCACCTTCTGGGGCCTCAATCCGCCGCCGTCGCCCTATCTCTCTCAATTGTTGTTCCACGACCATTTCGTGGCTTTTTGCTGTGCCAGTCACCCGCTGGTGCGCGATCTGCAACGCCGCGTCACGCTCGACGAATATCTGAGCTATCCACATGCCATCGCCTCTTTCCGCGCCGCCAATGCCAGTCCGGTGGATGTGGTGCTGGCGGGGCAGGGTCAAGCCCGCAACATCACCCTGCGCTCCCCCAGTTTCATGAGCAATATCACGGCGATTTCCGGCACCGATCTGATCACCACGCTGCCTTCAAGATTGGCCCCGCTGGCCCTGTCGCAGGGCCTGAGCAATTTTACGCTGCCGATGGCGGTACCGGACTTTCCCTATTCGCTGGTCTGGCACCGGCGCACCGACCCCGATCCGGCTTGCGCCTGGTTTCGTCAGTTGCTGACCCAGCCCTTCAGCTCGGATGAAACCGAGCCGGCACAGCCTGTTGCCATGCCGCTATAGGCGCAAAGCCTCGGCATGCCATTCGACATGGTCGCCGATGAAGCTCTGGATGAAATAGTAGCTGTGATCATAGCCGGGCTGGAAACGCAGCGAGATCGGGATGCCGGCCCGGGCGCAGGCGGTGGCAAAGAGCTGCGGCTTGAGCTGGCCTTCCAGGAATTCATCCGCCGTACCCTGATCGATCAGGATCGGCTTGCGCCAGGCCGTCTGCGCCGCCAATGCGGTGGCATCATAAAGCTGCCAGGCCGCCTCGTCGGCACCGAGATAGCCGGTGAAGGCCTTGCGGCCCCACGGCACCTGGGCCGGTGCAACGATCGGCGAGAAGGCCGAGACCGAGCGATAAAGCTGCGGTGCGCGCAACGCTGCAATCAACGCGCCATGCCCGCCCATGGAATGGCCCATGATGCCGCTGCGCCCGGCATCGACCGCAAAGCTGTTCTGGATCAGGGCCGGCAATTCCTCGGTGATGTAGCTATACATCCGGTAATGCGCCGCCCATGGCGCCTCGGTGGCATCGACATAGAAGCCGGCGCCGGAGCCGAAATCATAGGTATCATGCTGGCCCGGAATATCGACGCCACGCGGCGAGGTATCCGGCGCCACCAGCACCAGGCCATGTTCGGCGGCATAACGCTGCGCGCCGGCCTTGGTCACCATATTCTCCCAGCTGCAGGTCAGGCCGGAGAGATAATACAGCACCGGCAAAGCATCGCCCGCAGCGGCCTGCGGTGGCAGATAGACCGCCACCTCCATGCTGCAATCCAGCGTGGCCGCGTGATGCTGCCAGACCTGCTGCTGGCCGCCGAAGCAGGCCCAGTTCTTCAGGCGCTGCATCAGAAGGTCACCACCGAGCGGATCGATTCACCGCGATGCATCAGATCAAAGGCATCGTTGATCTTGTCCAGCGGCATGACATGGGTGATCAGGTCGTCGATATTGATCTTGCCATCCATGTACCAATCAACGATCTGCGGCACATCGGAACGGCCACGGGCGCCGCCAAAGGCCGAGCCCTTCCAGACCCGGCCGGTGACAAGCTGAAACGGCCGGGTGGAGATTTCGGCGCCCGAGGGCGCAACGCCGATGATGATGCTTTCGCCCCAGCCCTTGTGGCAGCATTCCAGCGCCTGGCGCATGGTCTTGGTATTGCCGATGCATTCAAAGCTGTAATCGGCACCGCCCTTGGTCAGTTCCACCAGATGCGGCACCAGTTCGTCATCCTTCATGTCCTTCGGATTGACGAAATGCGTCATGCCGAACTTCTCAGCCATCGCCTTGCGCGCCGGGTTGATATCCACGCCGATGATGCGATCAGCGCCCACCATGCGGGCGCCCTGGATCACATTCAGCCCGATGCCGCCCAGGCCGAACACCACCACATTGGCGCCGGCCTGCACCTTGGCGGTGTAGACCACGGCGCCGATGCCGGTGGTGACGCCGCAGCCGATGTAACAGACCTTCTCGAACGGCGCGTCGGGCCGGATTTTGGCCACGGCGATTTCCGGCAGCACGGTGTATTTGGCAAAAGTGGAGGTGCCCATGTAATGCCACACCGTCTGGCCCTGGCATTTGAAGCGGCTGGTGCCATCGGGCATCTGGCCGGCGCCCTGGGTGATGCGGATCGACTGGCAGAGATTGGTCTTGCGGCTCAGGCAATAATCGCATTGCCGGCATTCCGGCGTGTAGAGCGGAATGACATGATCGCCCTTCTTCACACTGGTGACACCGGGGCCGATATCCACCACCACGCCGGCGCCTTCATGGCCGAGGATACAGGGGAACTTGCCCTCGGAATCGAGGCCTGAAAGCGTGTAGGCATCGGTATGGCACACGCCGGTGGCCTTGATTTCGATCAGCACTTCGCCGGCCTTCGGGCCTTCCAGCGTCACAGTCTCGATGCTGAGCGGCTTCTTGGCCTCGAAGGCAACGGCGGCGCGGACATCCATGGTCACATCTCCAGAAATACGGGGGCTAGAAATTACCGGCGGCCCGGTTTTTGGTGCCGGGTGCGGGCTTGTGGTATCGGTCGGCAGTGTAGCGGCCATCCTATCGGCTTGGGTATGCTTACGACAGATTCCCGTACCGCAGAGACCACCATCCCGACTCCATCGCCTTGCTCCAGAGCCAATCCAATCCACGATCAGTCAGCTATCGATACAATCAATATTTTGTAAATTTCGGCTGTAAAAAATACAGACACGCGCGGTGAAAAGCCCGAGAGTCGGATTTTGCTGACCTTGCCCCCGTATGATCCTCGCTTATGAGGAGAGTCTGTTTTCAAGATGTCCTGCTTTGGGGCTGGTTGCAAACTCGATCGGTGTGAGGCCGCGCAAGCTCGTACGCGGCCAGCTGGTGTTGTAGTCGACGCGCCCCGCAGGAGTTGCGATGCAGGAGCCATCGTTGAACCACAGGCGCCCGCGTCTGAGCTGCTCGGAGGCCTGCCGCTGCTGCTGTAAATCCGCCACCATTACCAGCGCAGCAGCCGGCGCCCGAGAACGGCGCCGGCGATACTCACCAGGACCAGAGCAAGCCCATACCAGATAGCGACAAATAGTGGCGAATCATCGGTGCAATGCAGGGCATAGAAGCTGGCCGCGATGCTGGCGGCGGCAAACCCCGCCATGGCCCCGGCATTGCCGGGCTGCATTGGCGCACCGGCACGCAAAGCCAGCAGCAGGGCGACAAGCGGCGGCACAGCCAAGAGCGGAATCGCCACCAGGCAGATCAGGGCATTGCGGCCCAGCGCCCGCGCGGCCCAGCTTTCACTGGGCGCCAGCACCAGTTCCGCCAGCATTGCCGCCACCAGCAGCAAACCAGCGAGCAACATCGGATGCCACGAAGACCGTGCCGTGGTCGGGCGGCAAAGCCGCAGGCATTCCGCTGTCGCCAGCAATGCTGCCGCACCGAAAATGACGAACTTGGCCTCGAAGCGCCAGGCCGTGAGCACGGCTTGCCAGTCTGGCCGCACACCCAGCGTAGCGAGCAGCAGCAGCAATGCCATGCCGGCGCCAATCAGCACCAGCAGCAGCAATCGACGCGCTGGCGGCATGGCGGCGGGCTGGCTCTCTGCAGCCAGGGCGGCGATCAGGTCATCGGTCTTCATCGCTTTTCCTTCCGCACAAAATCCGCCAGCAGTTTCAGCGCCCGATGCAGCGTCACCCGCACATTGCCATCTGCCATACCCAGCCTGGCCCCCACCTCGCGCGCAGTACGGCCCTCCATCGTCATGCCGACAACGATCGCACGCTGACGCTCGTCCAGCCTGGATAGCAATTCGCCGGCATCGATCCGCTGCGCCGCTGCATCCGCAGCTTCCGGCGCCGGCAATTCCTCCAGGTCGTCCAGCGGCAGATGCTGGCGGAAACCCTGGCGCCGCAGCGCATCCACCAGCTTGTAATGTGCAACGGCGTGCAGCCAGGGCCACAGCGGCAGAGCTTCATCCCAGGTGTGGCGCTTGACATGCACCGCCAGCAGAATTTCCTGCACGATATCTTCATTATCCGCATCGGACCGCGCCGCACGCGCCAGACCACGCCGCACGATGGCGCGCAGCCGTGGCGCCAGCACCTGCAACAGCCGGCGATAGGCAGTGCCATCGCCGCGATTGGCCGCCCGCATCAGCGCTGCGATATCCTCGGAATCCTGCTGCACACCATTGTTCCATCACTGACTTCGCGGCAAACCTAGCAAACGTTACAGGCCGGCACCAATAATTGCCGCATAGCGGTGTAACGCCGGCATCAAACACGAAAGCGTGAACCTGTAACGAAACCGGCGCAGGCTGCGAATACCGTTCTGTCAGCCACATGGGCTGGCGTTAACGGAGAATAGCATCATGTCCTATCGCAGCCTGAGCCTTGCCCTTGCCACCGCCGTGGGTGCCGCCCTTGCCATCGCCGCGCCGGCACAGGCCCAGCAATCCACCGACAAGGAGCGCTGCTATGGCATCGCCATGGCCGGCAAGAATGATTGCGCAGCCACCGGCAACAATTCCTGCGCCGGCACCGCCAAGATGGATTTCGACAAGGGTGCCTGGAAATACGTGCCGAAGGGCAGCTGCATGTCGATGAGCGTGACGCTCAAGGATGGCAGCAAGCGCATGGGGTCGTTGCAGCCGATCAAGGGCTGAGGCCAAGCGAATGGCAGACCGCCCGTCGCCCGCCGGCCCGGCCATGCTTGCCGGCCTCGGCCTCAAGCCCGAGCATTATCTGGATATCCTGGAGAGCCGCCCGAAGCTCGGCTGGTTCGAGGTGCATCCGGAGAATTACATGGGCGCGGGTGGTCTGCCGCATCACTATCTTGAGCGTATCCGCGCTGAATATCCGTTGTCGCTGCATGGTGTCGGCCTGTCGATTGGCGGCGCCGGCAGCCTGTCACATTCGCATCTGGCACGTTTCCGCGCCGTGATCGAGCGCTATCAGCCGATGCTGGTTTCGGAACATCTCGCCTGGTCATCGCATGGCGGCGATTTTTTCAACGATCTGCTGCCGCTACCCTACACCGCCGAGACCTTGCGCCTTGTTGCCGAGCATGTCGATGCCGCCCAGACTGCGCTGGGCCGGCAAATCCTGATCGAGAATCCCGCCACCTATCTCGGTTTCGCCAGCAGCAGCATGAGCGAGCCGGAATTTCTCGCCGCGTTGGTACAACGCACCGGCTGCGGCCTGCTGCTTGATCTGAACAATCTGCATGTATCGGCCAGCAATCACGGCTTCGATGCCTTGGCGTATCTTGCCGCTTTCCCGATCGACGCCGTGCAGCAGCTTCATCTCGCCGGCCATGCCCGGCTTGATGATGACCACGGCCTGTTGGTGGATAGCCATGATGCGCCGGTGGCCGATGTGGTCTGGTTGCTGTATGCGCATTTCCTGCGCCATGCCGGCTGCCGGCCGACCTTGATCGAATGGGATGGCGCCATCCCGGCCTGGCCGCGCCTATTGGCGGAAGCGCGGCGCGCCGATGCGGTGATGGCGGCAGGCATTGCCGCCGAGCAGGCAGCATGAGTAGCCTGCATCAGATACAGAGCGATTTCGCCGCCGCTCTGTTGGCCGCCGATGGCAGCTTGCCACCAGAGTTGGAGGCCCATCTAAGCCCATTTGCGCCAGCGCCGCAGCAACGCCGTTTTGCGATCTATCGTAATAATATGCATGCCAGCCTGATTGCGGCATTGGCGGCGCGCTTTCCGGTGGTGCAATGCCTGCTGGGCGAGGAATTCTTTCGCGCCATGGCACGCTGCTTCATACTGCAGCACCCACCCAGCGGCCCGGTGCTGGCGGAATACGGCGCCGGCCTGGCTGATTTCATGGCAGCCTTCGAGCCGCTGTGTGACCTGCCCTATCTGCCCGATATGGCGCGCCTGGAATGGCTACGGCAACGGGCCTATCACGCGGCCGACGCGGCTATTGCGGATTTGGCGGCGCTGGCGGCACTGCCGACGGAACGGCTGGCACGATTGCGGCTGCGCCTGCATCCGGCGACATACTGGCTCGCCTCGGATTATCCGGTGCTGAGCATCTGGCAGGCGCATCAAGGTGAAGAAGTGCCACCGACGCTGACCACCGAGCAGGCCGAAGCCGTGTTGGTCACCCGCCCCGATCTGCATCTGCTGATCACCGCGCTGCCGCCGGGCGGCGCCGCTTTCCTGGCCGCCCTGCACCAGGGCGCCGATCTGGCCGCCGCAGCAGAACAAGCCGATGCCGCCCTGCCGCCCATCCTGGCGACGTTATTCAACGCCGGCGCCATCGCCAGCCTAGCCTGATTTCGTTTAACCTGAAGGACGATGCCATGATGGCTTTACTGCGCCGTGTTGCCAATTGGGCAGACCACATCCCGCATGATCTGATTGCGCTGCTGGCGCGGATCGCCGCCGGCACGGTGTTTCTGCGTTCCGGGCAGCTCAAGCTGGAAGGCTGGGCCGATGGCACCACACTGGCGCTGTTCCGCGAGGAATACCGGTTGCCTGTACTGCCGCCGGAGCTTGCTGCGCTATTGGCGACCGGCGCCGAACTGGCCTTGCCGCCATTGCTGATCGCCGGGCTGTTCACCCGCTGCGCCGCGCTGGCTTTGCTGGCCATGACGCTGGTGATCCAGATATTTGTCTATCCCAATGCCTTCGATAGCCATGGCGTATGGGCCGTGTGTTTTCTCTATCTGATCAAACATGGCGCCGGCAATCTGGCGCTGGACCGGTTCCTGCCACAGCCAAAGTGAACGGCAATGGATCATTTGCGATTGAGAACCGGTCGCACCTGATTTATGGTCAGGCCGCCATGTGGGATTCGACACTGCACCAAACCTATCATGCCCATGAGCGCGAGCTGATCCGCTTCCTGGCGCGACGGCTGCGCTGCATGGCGACGGCGCGTGACATGGCGCAGGATATCTATCTGAAACTCCGCGACGTGCAGGATGAAAGCGCCATCCGCAATGGCCGCGCCTATCTGTTCCGCATGGCCGCCAACCTGGCTACCGACCATCAGCGTGGTGAAGCCCGGCGCGCCGAATTGCTGGCCGAGGCGCATGACCTGCTGTGGGGTGCCAGCCCTGCCAGCACGCCGGAAACCGAATGCCTGGCGCGGGACGAATTACGCCGGGTGGAGCAGGCATTGCATGCCCTGCCAGCGCAAACCCGGCAGATTTTTGATCTCAATCGCTTCCAGGGCCTGAGCCAGCGCGAAATCGCCGAGCGCCTCGGTGTTTCCAGCACCACGGTGGAAAAACATATCCGCCGCGCACTGGACCGGCTGGCGGAGGCACGCAATGGGGCAGCGGGCAGCGCGGCCGATAAAACAGACAATCCCGGCAGATAATTTTTTTCACGGGTTGGGCATGACGTGGCGCCACCCGTCTCAGTCTCGAACCAGTGCCTCTCCAGGCCAGCCCTGCCCCACAGCGGATATTCATGCCTCTTGTCATTGATCCTGCCGCGCCGCTCCACACCACGGCTCGCGAATTGGTGCTCTACCTTGCCTCTGGCGAGGTGACGGAGGCCGGCCTGCATGATTTGCGCGCCTGGCTCGCCGCCGATCCGGCGCATCGCGCCGCCTTTGAACATGAACGCGCCCTGTGGCAGGGGCTGGAGAAACTGCGCCCGCAGCCGGCAGGCAATGTGGTGACAATCCAGCACCCGCCGCCGGCCCGGCGCCGCCTGCTGGCCGCCGCCGGCCTGCTAGCTGCCAGCCTACTGCTGGCTTTCGGCTATGCCCCCCTGCATCTAGCGATGCAGGCCGATTACCGCACGGCGGCAGGCGAGCAACGCCAGATCACCCTGGCCGACGGCTCACGCATCCGGCTCAACACCGCCAGCGCCATTGCGGTGCAGTATTCCGCAAACGAACGGCGTATCGACTTATTGCAGGGTGAGGCCTTGTTCGAAGTGGCGCCGGAAACGGCACGCCCATTCCGCGTCGTGGCGGCAGAGGGCAGCGCCCAGGCGCTGGGTACCGCCTTTGTGGTACGCACCGGTGAGCATGGTGCCAGCGTAGCAGTGACTCGTGGCCTGGTTGGCGTCAGTTCTCCAGCCGGCGATGTGGCCTTGCGGCTCGGCCCGGGTCAGGCCGCGCAGTATCGCAGCGGCGCCGCCCCGCAGCCATCGCCGGCGGCGGGCGCTGCGGCCGCGCTCGCCTGGCTGGATGGCACCATCCTGATCCATAACCAGCCGCTGGCCGCGGCCTTGCGCGAACTGGAGCGCTATGGCGCTGGCCCGATCCTGCTGGCCCCCGGCAGCGGCAAGGCCGAGAGCCTGGTAAGCGGCAATTTCCACACCAATCAACTGGATGATGCCGTGGCCGCCCTGGCGGCGATCCAGGGCCTGAAACTGACCAGCCTGGGCGGTTATCTGACCCTGCTGCATTGAAAACAGTCTCGTCGGCAAAAAAGGGTTGGGTAAACCGGATGCCGGCCCGTCTGAGCTTCACATATGCAAATGAAATGCATTTGCATATGTGCTTTTTTTGAGCATCAGCGAGGATCGGACAGTGCGGCAATCGAACAAGCAGGGGCAGAACAAAAAGGCGCAGCAGCGGCTATTCAGCCGCATGGCATTCTCGGCACTGGTGCCGGCAGTGCTGCTGGCCCAGGCGGCAACCGCCCAATCTGCCGGCAAGAATGGCGAACCGGCACTGGCCCAAGCCGAGATCGGCAGTCTCGGCGCCATGCGCGATTTCAATATTCCCGCCCTGCCGCTGCCGGAAGCCATCCAGCTTTTCTCACACCAAAGCGGCTTGCAGATCGCCTATCGCAGCGAGGATTTGCGGGACCGGCAGGCGGCGGCTGTGCAGGGCCGGCAAACCCCGGCGCAGGCCTTGCAGGCCTTGCTGCGCGGCACTGGCATCGGCTATCGCCAGACCGGCAACACCACGCTGGCACTGACGCCCGGTGCTGCCGGCCAGCATCCTGCCGGCAGCACCGGCCAGGTGCGCCTCAGCACCGTGACGGTGCCCGGCGAAGTGCCCCTCACCGCTGCCGATCCGGTGCCGGGCTATATTGCCAGCCGCACCAGCGGCGGCACCCGCACCGATGCTGCCATCCATGATGTGCCGCAGGCGATCCAGGTAGTGAGCCGGCCATTGATCGAAGATCGCCAGGCCAACCGGATGGGCGATGTGGTGAATGTGGTCAGCAGCGTGCGGCCGGGCGCCACCAGCGGCAACCGTACCGAGGAAATCCTGCTGCGCGGTTTCTCCACCTCCTATGCCGCCACCGATGGCCGCGCCAACAGCCCGATCTGGGGTGATGGCCTGTTTGCCGACATGGCGAATGTGGAACGGGTGGAAGTACTGAAAGGCCCGGCTTCCGCACTTTATGGCTCCAGCGATCCGGGCGGCATCCTCAACATCATCACCAAGCAGCCGCAGGCCGAGGCTGGCTACGGCGCCACCGCCTCGATCGGCAGCTTCGGCTTCCAGCGCCTGGAGGGCGACGCCACCGGTGCGGTGACCGCCGACAAGGCTTTGCTCTACCGTATGGTGGCAGCGCATCAGGAAGGCGGCAGCTTCCGCGACTTCTTCATCGACGGCCAGCGCACTTTCGCCGCGCCGACGCTGCAATGGCAGGGCAGTGCCACCAAGCTGACGCTGTATAGCCAGTTCAACGATCAGCGACAGCAATTCGACCGCGGCCTGATTGCCAGCGGCGGCAAAGTGGCGGATATCCCGATCGAGCGCTATACCGGCGAGCGCTTCTCGATCTACGACGCCACGCAATGGCGCCTCGGCCTAGGCCTGGAGCATGAACTGAACGACACCTGGTCGCTGCGCAGCCATGCCCGCACCGTGCGTGGCGATGCCATTCGGTTCAGTGCCGATCCCACCGGCCTGCAGGGCGATGGCCGCACACTGAACCGTCGCGTCACTGACCAGAGCGATGAATTCGAACACAACAGCGTGCAGACCGATCTGGTCGGGCATGACCTGAAAATCGGTGGCCTGTCGCATACCCTGCTGGCCGGCTTTGAGGTCAGCTACGCCAAGCGCGCCACCGCCTTGCGCTTCCTCAATCTCAACACGCTGGATATCTACAACCCAGCCTATGGCGCCGAGCCAGGAACACAGAATGGCGCCGCCCGCCTAACCATCGATGAAATGAATGTGATGGCCGGCTATGTACAGGATGAGATCGAACTCAGCGAATACTGGAAATTGCTGCTCGGCGGCCGCTATGAGCATGCCCAGATCGACACCACGCGCAGCAACGCCGCCAATGTCAATCTCAGTGCCACGGCGCTGACGCCACGTATCGGCCTGGTATTCCAGCCGTTGCCCGCGCTATCGCTCTATGCCAGCTATGTCGAATCGTTCCGCGCCCAGCCTTCCGCCGGACTGAGCGTCAGCGGCACACCCTTCGATCCCGAAACCGGGCAGCAATACGAAGCGGGCGTGAAATACGAGAATGCCGACAAGACGCTGACCGCCAACCTGGCGGCCTATCAGGTGACGCGGCAGAACGTGGCCACCAACGACCCGGCCAATCCCGGCTTCTCAATCGTGACCGGCGAACAACGCAGCCGCGGCGTGGAACTGGATATCACCACGCAGCCGATACCCGGCCTGCGCCTGATTGCTTCGGCCGCCTATACCAACGCGGTGGTGACCAAGGATAACACCGTGGCGGTGGGCAACCGGCTGGCTGCCATCCCGGCCTGGAGCGGCAGCCTGTGGGCCACCTATGAGTTGCAGGACGAAGCCTGGCGCGGCCTGGGCTTTGGCGCGGGTCTGATCGCCGCCGACCAGCGCGCCGGCGATCTGGCCAACACCTTTGTGCTGCCGGGCTATCTGCGGCTCGACGCGGCCTTGTATTACCGCTTCAACGACAATATCAAAGTCTCGCTGGTTGGCCGCAACCTGTTTGATACGCGCTACTACGAAACCAGCAGCAGCCGCACCGAAATCCATGCCGGCGCCCCCTTCACCGTGATCGGTGCGCTGGCGGTAACATTCTGATACGCCGCAGCGATGCCGCGTGTCACCGGACGCCAGTTCTGGCAGCAGGCCCACCTCTGGCTGGGCCTACTGCTCGGCCTGCCGCTGCTGCTGGTCTGCGCCAGCGGCAGTCTGCTGGTGTTTCGGGAAGAGATGGATGCCTGGCTCAATCCCGCCCTGCTGGCGCCGGCAATGCATGGCGGCCAGCAACATAGCCCAGCCGAGTTGCTGGCCGCCGGCTTGGCCGCCACCGATCCGGCCGGTGATGCACAATTCCGGCTGCGGGCACCGCAACGCGGCCAGACGGCCTGGAGCGTATTTGTACAACGAACCGATCCCGCCACCGGCCGTGTCTGGATGGAACAGATTGGCGTGCATCCGGAAACCGCCGGCATTACCGGGCGGCGCGACTATACCGCCGCACCGCTGATCCTGCTCTACCATTTCCATGAAACCCTGTTGCTGCGGCCCTGGTGGGGGGCCGAACTGGTTGGCGCATTGGGACTTGTGCTGCTTATTTCCAGCCTGAGCGGTTTATATCTGTGGTGGCCACGCCCAGGGCGCTGGCGCGCGGCGTTATGGATCAAGCCCGGCGCGGCGGCGCGGCGCTTGCTGCTCGACCTGCACAATGTGTTCGGCCTCTATTCCCTGATCGTCGTCGTCAGCCTGGCATTCAGCGGCGTCTATCTGGTGTTTCCGCAGCCGGTGCGCGGCCTGGTGCGGCTGGCAGCGACGGATAGCCCGCTTCCCTACCCGCCACCGCGTCCGCCGCTGGCCGGCGAAACCCGGCTGGATGCCGCCACCATCTTTGCCCTGGCCGAGGCCACCCTGCCCGGCATACGCTTTGACAATGCCCGCAAGCTGGCCGGCCGAGACGGCCTCTGGCGCGTGGCGTTGCGGCCGGCTGACGCCAATAGCTACAGCCCGGCCGACAGCATGGTGTGGCTGGATCCCTATGATGGCCGCGTTCTGGCGTGGCGCGATGCCCGGCATCTGCCGGCGGGCGAAAATTTCCTGATCATGCAACGGCCCCTGCATAATGGCGAGGTACTCGGCCTGCCGGGACGGCTGCTGGCATTTGCCGGCGGTCTGGTGCCGGCCATCCTGGCCATCACCGGCTGGCTGCTCTGGCTGCATCGCGGCAAACGAAAAACTTAACCCCGCCCGACCAGCAGCGGCACCACGACCAGCTTGAGGATACGGCCATCGGGTTCGGCCAGTGGCAGGATCAGCCGCTCGGTGCGGAAGAATTCCTTGTTCGGCGCCATGGTGGCGGTGTGGCTGACATGCGGCCGGCGCGTCGTTACGGCTTCATCCATGAAGGCATGCACCTGGCGCACCATGTCGGTATCGCCCACATCATCGGCGAAGCGGCCGGTGGGATCGAAGCCAAAGGTTGCCACCACTTCGGTGCCGACCAGGCGGTAGAAATAGCGCCGGCCATACGGCCCGGGCGGCTGCTCCACCACATCATGCAAAACCACCCAGGGCAGCAAAGCCGGGCCGATGGCAGCGGCATCGAAGGCACCACGCCCTGGCGGCGTGCCATCCGGCGCCACCTGATCCAGCCAATACTGGTGGAGGCGGAGAAGGCGGCTATCCTTAAGTGGCTGCAACGCGGTTCACCTTGCCTGCAATAGCTGCATAACGGGCAGCGTTATCGGCCGATAGGACTCACGGCACAACACTTCCGGCAAGGGCTGCGGCAATCTTCCACAACGCCATTTACCATGGGTTGTCATTACAACCCGACTATAATTGCGTTCCTTGTTTCAAGCCAACAGAATCACAATGAGGGCAGCAGTCGGCCGGCCCAGGGCAGGAACACCCCTTGCTGCACCAGCCGGCTGGCCGCCGCGATATCCGGGGCAAAGAAACGATCCTGGCCATAGGCCGGCACCGCCTGGCGGATCAGGGCATGGGCGGCTTCCAGGCTTTCGGAACTGCGCAGCGGGCGGTGGAATTCGATGCCCTGGGCGGCGGCGAGCAATTCGATGCCGACGATATTGGCGGTGTTGCGCGCCATCGCCAGCAGGCGGCGGGCACCATGGGTGGCCATCGAGACATGATCTTCCTGATTGGCCGAGGTGGGCAATGAATCGACGCTGGCCGGGTGCGCCAGTTGCTTGTTTTCCGAGGCCAGCGCCGCCGCCGTGACATGGGCGATCATGAAGCCGGAATTCAGCCCCGGCTCGGCCACCAGGAAAGCCGGCAGGCCGCTCAAGGTCGGATCGGTCAGCAGGGCAATGCGGCGCTCGGCCAGCGCCCCGGTCTCGGCCAGCACCAGGGCCAGCATGTCGGCAGCAAAAGCCACCGGCTCGGCATGGAAATTACCGCCCGAGATCACATCGCCCTCGGCGGCAAACAGCAGCGGATTATCTGTCACCGCATTGGCTTCACGTTCCAGCATTGCAGCGGCATGACGCAGCAGATCAAGCGCCGCGCCCATCACCTGCGGCTGGCAGCGCAGCGAATAGGGATCCTGCACCCGGCTGCAGGCGAGATGCGATTCCCGAATCCGGCTGCCCTGCAATAAAGCCAAATAACAGGCCGCCAGATCGCTCTGGCCGGGCTGGCCGCGCAGCGCATGGATACGCGGATCAAATGGCGCATCGCTGCCCTTGGCAGCTTCCAGCGCCAGGCTGCCGGCCACGATGGCGGCGGCAAAGGCATCTTCCGCCGCGAAGAGCCCGAGCAGGCCGAGCGCGGTGGAGACCTGGGTGCCATTGAGCAAGGCCAGGCCTTCCTTGGGCGCCAGATCGAGCGGCGCCAGGCCGGCATCGGCCAGCGCCCGCGCTGCCGGCATCACCTGGCCGGCCACCCTCACCTCGCCGATGCCGATCACCGCCGCCGTCATATGCGCCAGCGGTGCCAGATCGCCGGAGGCGCCGACCGAACCCTGTGCCGGGATGCAGGGCAGGATGCCGCGATTGGCAAGCTCAAGCAGCCGCTCGATCACCGGCCAGCGCACACCGGAATGGCCGCGTGCCAGGCTGGCCGCCTTAAGGGCCAGAATCAGCCGCACGGCATCATCATCCAGCAGGTCGCCCACGCCAACCGCATGCGACAGCACCAGATTGCGCTGCAACTCGGCCAGTTTGGCGGTGGGAATGGCGGCCTGGGCCAGTCTGCCGAAACCGGTATTGATGCCATAGGCAACCCGGTTTTCGGCCACGATCCGCGCCACCAGCGCCACCGAGGCTTCGACACCCGGCCGCGCCGCCGGATCGAGTTGCAAAGTCAGCACCGCGCCATCGCGCGCCACCAGGCGCCAATCGCGCAGCCGCATTTTGCCGGGTTCAAGCAACAAGCTGGTCATGATCGCCTCCTTGATACGCGGTGGCGTGGCCCGGAATGCCGGGCAACGCCGACAGAAGCTAAAAACTATACATGTATATACATCCTAGAAATCGCCAAATCCTCCGTCAAGCGCGCAGATGCCAGGGCAATTGTATCTTATGGCAGGCATATTCATCCGCCTAAGGCCTTTTCCCGCAAGGAAAATCACGCCTATGCTGCCGCTATGACGGCGCGGCCTGAATGATCGGACAGGGCGCGGCTGTGAGTATATGAGGGGAACCCGCATGGCGGCGACGGCATTTTCGAATACATCCATTGGCGGCCGGATCAATATCGGCTTCGGCATCGTCATCCTGCTGCTGATTGCGGTGGCCGGCACCGGCCTGTTCGGCGCCCATAATGCCAACCGGCTGTTCGGCCGGTATGATGTCACTTCCGATGCGGTGCGCGCCGTGTTGCGCGCCGAGCGTGACGTGATCGAGATCAGCCGCAATGTGATGCTCTACACCGACCGCGACAGCCAGGACGGACTGGAAAAGGCGCGCAGCATGATCCGCGCGCTGCCGGAATTGCTGGCCACCGCCGAGGCCGAGGCCACCGAACAGGAACGCCAGCAGCTGACCGAAATCCGCAGCCAGGTGCAGCGCTACGGCATCGTGGTGGAGGAAGTGGTGAAGGCGCGGGCCGAATATAACGGCATCTTCGCCAAGACCACGGTGCCGGCTTCGGCCAAGATGCGCGAATTGCTGCCCGATGTGATCAAGCGTGCCGAAGGCGCCTATGATCATCAGACTGCCTATCTTGCCAGCCGGGTGCAGGAAACCCTGAACGGCATCGGTGCCGCCGCCTATCAGTATCTCTATCGTCCGAAGCCGGAATTGCTGCAACGCAGCCTGCAGCTTGCCACCCTGCTGAACACTCAGGTGGAAGCCCTGCTGGAACGCCTGGCGATGACCTCCAGCGCCGGTTCCACCAATGAAATGCGCGCCGCCGCCAAGGCCTATAGCGACAGCCTGGTGCAGGTGATGACCATCATCGGCAAGATCGGCTCCGACATGCAGACGCGCATGCAGCAGCATGCCGATGCCGCCATTGCCGCCAGCGTGGCTTTGGCCGAGGCGCGTGCGGCGCAACTGGATGCCGACGAGGCGATGCTGCATCGCAATCTCAGCCTGACCCTGATCGCGATTGCCGCCGTGGCGCCGGTGGCGCTGATCGTGGCGATGATCTTCGCTTTGCTGATCGGCCGCTCGATCCGCAATCCGGTGCTGGGCCTGACCGGTGCCATGGAACAGCTTTCCACCGGGGATTACAGCGCCGAAGTGCCAGGCCGCACGCGCGGCGACGAAATCGGCCGCATGGCCCAGGCGGTGCAGATATTCAAACAGAATGGCCAGGAAAACGAACGCCTGCGCCACCAGGTGGAACAGGAACGCCAGCAGCGCGACCGCGACCGCGCCGAGCAGGAAGCCGAGCTTGACCGTTCCGTGGGTCTGGTGGTGGCCGCCGCCGCCGCCGGCGATCTCGGCCGCCGCATCGATACCGGCAATCTACAAGGCGTGATGAAGGGCCTGGGCGATGGCATCAACAAGCTGGTGAGCAGTGTTGCCACCGCCGTGGATGAAGTCGGCCAGGTGCTGTCGGGCATGGCCGGCGGCGACCTGACACGCCGCGTGCGCGGCGATTACCAGGGGGTGTTCGCCAAGCTGAAGGATGATGCCAATGCCACCAGCGAAAAGCTGGCCGGCACGGTGCATGCCATTGCCGAAGGCGCGGCCTCGGTGGACGAGGCCTCGTCGGAAATCTCCGCCGGCAGCCAGGATCTGGCCAGCCGCACCGAAGCGCAAGCCGCCAGCATCGAGCAGACCGCCGCCTCGATGCATGAAATCACCGCCACGGTGCGCCAGAATGCCGATAACGCCCAGGCTGCCAACCAGCTCAGCCAGGCAGCCCGCGATGCCGCCGACAAGGGCGGCAGCGTGATGCGCGAAGTGGTCGGCGCGATGAGCGGCATCGAGGGCAGCGCGCAGAAGATCGTTGAGATCGTCGGCCTGATCGACGAGATCGCGTTCCAGACCAATCTGCTGGCGCTCAATGCCAGTGTCGAGGCGGCGCGGGCGGGCGAGGCCGGCAAGGGTTTCGCCGTGGTGGCGCAGGAAGTGCGCGCCCTGGCGCAGCGCAGCGCCAGTGCCTCGAAGGATATCAAGGCGCTGATCGCCGAATCGAACAGCCAGGTCAAGAGCGGTGCCGGACTGGTCAACCAGGCCGGCGACGCCTTGGGTGAAATTGTCGTCGCGGTGAAGAAGGTGACCGATATCGTCGCCGAGATCGCCGCTGCCAGCCGCGAACAGGCCACCGGCCTGGATCAGATCAACACCGCCGTGGCCAGTATGGATGAGATGACCCAGCGCAATGGCGCCCTGGTGGAAGAAACCTCGGCCTCGGCCCAGGCGCTGAGCAACCAGTCAAAGGAACTGGCGCGGCTGGTCGGCTTCTTCCGGATCGGCAATCAGGGCGGCATGGCGGCGCGTAAACCGGCCCCGGCTCAGGTTGCGGCTGCGGTTCCAGCGCCGGTGGCGAAAGCCGAACCAAAGCCGGCCGCCAAGCCGGTGCCAAAACCCGATATCAAGCCAGCCGCGCCGAAACCCGTGGCGGCCAAGCCGCAGCCAATCGCGGCGGCAGCGCCGAAGCCGGTCGCCAAACCGCTGCCGGCGGCAGCGGATGACGACGACTGGAAGGAGTTCTAGGGTCCAGACCCCTTACTAAAGGGTCCGTGACGTTGTGCTTTTGCTGCCTGGCCAGGAGGCAAGCCGAAAGCGATGTGGTGCATCGGTGAGGCTTGCCGACGCCGCCAGGCAGCAAAATCACAGCGCCCCGCAGGGGTTGGCCGGGGCAGCCCGCCGGACAGCGTCGCAAATCTTGCCCGTAGTCCCACTACGCGCTGCGATTTGCTCCTAGCCGGCGGGCTGCCCCGGCCAATCCCGGACCCTTTAGTAAGGGGTCTGGACCCTAACGCCTCAACGTTTACGGGGATGGGTCATGCCGGCGAGATCGAGAATCGCATCGATCTGGCCGGCCTCGACCCAGCCCTTTTCCAGTACCAGTTCACGGATGGTGCGCCCGGTCTTGAGCGCTTCCTTGGCCAAAGCCGCCGAGCGTTCATAGCCGATATAGGGATTGAGCGCCGTGACCAGGCCGATGCTGGCTTCGACATGGCGGCGGCAGTAATCCACATTGGCGGTGATGCCGGCGACGCAGAGATCGTTCAGCGTATTGGCCGCCCGCACCAGCAATTGCAGCGAATGCATCACATTATGCACGATCAGCGGCTCCATCACATTGAGCTGGAGCTGGCCGGCCTCGGCCGCCATGGTCACCGCCATATCATTGCCGATAACCTGGAAACAGACCTGATTGACCACTTCCGGGATCACCGGATTGACCTTGCCGGGCATGATCGAAGAGCCGGGCTGCATCGGCGGCAGGTTGATCTCGTTGAGGCCGCCGCGCGGGCCGGATGAGAGCAGCCGCAGATCATTGGCGATCTTCGACAGCTTCACCGCCACACGCTTGAGCATGCCGGAATAGAGCACGAAGGCGCCCATATCCCAGCTCGCCTCGATCAGGTTGGCAGCGCGCACCATCGGCAGGCCGGAAACCCGCGCCAGTTCGGCAATCGCCAGGGCGGAATAATCCGGATCGGTGTTGATGCCGGTACCTACCGCCGTGCCGCCGAGATTCACTTCATGGAACAGGCGCACGGTTTCGTCACCACGCGCCACATCCTCCAGGATGTTGATGGCGAAGGCCTCGAATTCCTGGCCCAGCGTCATCGGCACTGCATCCTGCAACTGGGTGCGACCGAGCTTGACGATATCGCTGAATTCCTCGCCACGTTTGCGGAATTCACCGGCCAGCCGTTCCAGCGCCCGGCTCAGTTCGGCATGGCTGAGCAAGGTGGCCAGCCGCACCGCCGTGGGATAGGCGTCGTTGGTGGATTGCGACAGGTTCACATCGTCATTCGGATGCAGATGGGCATACTCGCCCTTGGCATGGCCGAGCAATTCCAACGCCCGGTTCGCCACCACCTCATTCACATTCATGTTGGTGGAAGTACCGGCGCCGCCCTGGAACACATCGATGGTGAACCATTCATGCAGCCGGCCATCGATCAGGTCGTCGCAGGCCGCCGCGATGGCGGTATTTTTCTGCGGCGCCAGATAGCCCAGCCGGGTATTGGCGGCGGCGGCGGCCTTCTTCACCATGCCGAAGGCGCGGATCAGATTGGGATAGTGATTGAGGCCGATACCGGAGATGCGGAAATTATCCAGCGCACGCTGGGTCTGCACCCCATAATAAGCTTCTGCCGGAATCTCCCGCTCACCGAGGGAATCATGCTCCAGCCGCATGCCGTTCATGGCATTCTCCTGACCATACCTGGTTGCTAAACACTACGTTGGGATTTGTCCTTGGCGTTGGTCGCCTCGATCGCGGCGCGGATTTCGGTCCAGTCCTCGTCCGTCAGTTCCAGCAGATTGCCGAATCCGCCTGCCGTGTTGAGCCATTGCCCACCATCGATGGCGATCACTTCGCCGTTAATATAGCCCACTTCATCGGCCATGAGGAAGGCGGCGAAGTTGGCCAATTCGCTCAGTTCACCGACTCTCCGCATCGGGATCGCCTGCACCATGCGCTTTTCCAGCGCCGGCGTCGGTGCCAGCCGCTTGGTCATGCCCTCGGTGGGGAACGGCCCCGGCGCAATGGCATTGAGCCGGATGCCCTTCGGCCCCCATTCCACCGCCAGGCTCTGGGTCATCGCCGCCACGCCGGCCTTCGACATTGCCGAAGGCACCACAAAGGCCGAGCCGGTCCACACCCAGCTTGTCACAATCGAGATCACGCTGGCCTTGTGGCCGGCCGGAATCCAGCGTTTGCCGCAGGCCTGGGTGACATAGAAACTGCCATGGAACACGATATTGGCGATGGCATCGAAGCCGCGCGGGCTCATCTGCTCGGTGCGGGCGATGAAATTGCCGGCAGCGTTGTTGACCAGGCCATCCAGCGGCCCATCGCGCCAGATCGTCTCCAGCATCTCATCCACCGCCTGGGCAACACGGATATCGCAGGCCTGGTAATGCACCTTGCCGCCGGTTTCGGTGCTCAGTTCCAGCGCCGCCTCGCGCAGCACGGCCTCGCGCCGGCCACAGATATAAATCTCCGCCCCCAGTTCGAGGAATTTGCGCGCCATCGCCTTGCCCAGGCCAGTGCCACCGCCGGTGACCAGAATGCGTTTGCCCTGCAGCAGATCAGCCCTGAACATTGTTTCCTCCCCGTGTCGGCTGGTAGTTTCGCCCGATACTATAGACCCTGGCGGATTGGGAGAAAGCCTGATGGATTTGCAGCTTGCCGACAAGGTGGCGATCGTGACCGGGGCCAGCAAGGGCATCGGCCGGGCGATTGCCCAGGAACTGGCCGCCGAAGGCATGAAGCTGGTGCTGGCGGCGCGCTCGGCGGCCCTGCTTGAGGAACTGGCAGCCGGGCTCAAAGGCGAAGCCGTGGTGCAGGCCATCGACCTGCGCGCCCCGGATGCCGCCGGCAATCTGCTGGCGGCCACGCTGGGGCGTTTCGGCCGGCTCGACCTGCTGGTCAACAATGCCGGCGCCACCAAGCGCGGCGATTTCCTGACGCTCGGCGATGATGACTGGGCCGATGGCTTCGCACTGAAATTCTTTGGCGCCATGCGGCTTTGCCGCGCCGCCTGGCCGGCGCTCAAGGCCAATAGCGGCAGCATCATCAATATCATCGGCGTGGGTGGCCGCACCGGCAGCGCCGAATTCGCCATCGGCGGCTCGGTCAATGCCGCCGCCATGAACCTGACCAAGGTGCTGGCGGATCGTGGCGTGGCGGAGGGCATCCGCGTCAACGCGATCAACCCCGGCACCATCGCCACCGAGCGGCTCAAGGTGCGCATCACCAGCTTTGCCCGCGAGCAGGGCATCGATGAGGCCGAGGCGGCGCGCCGCATGCCGCGTGCCATGGGCGTGGCGCGCTTCGGCGAACCGATGGAAATCGCCAAGGCGGTGGCTTTCCTGGCGTCACCTGCTGCTGCCTATATTAGCGGCGCTATTCTGGATGTGGATGGCGGCCTGACGCGCACGTTGTAGGCAGACAAACGGCCTGCCCCGCCAACCACCTGAAACTGCTTTACAAATCCGCCATATTCAGGGGAAATGTCGCCATGCGCCGGTTCACCGCCCTTCTGCTCGCCCTTCTGCTCGGCCTCGGCAATGTCCAGGGCAGCCAGGCGCAAGCCCCAGCTGCCCTGCCACAGCCCACCGGCAGTGTGATCTTGACCGTCAGCGGCGCCATCACGCGCGGTAATGGCAGCGACGCCCAGGGGCGGCCGGTGGCGCATTTTGACCGCGCCATGCTCGAAGCCCTCGGCCATGCCAGTATCGAAACCACCACGCCGTGGCATAAAGGCGTGGTGCGCTTCGAGGGTGTGCCTGGGCCGGCATTGATCGAAGCGGTTGGCGCCAAGCCCGATGGCATCGCCCAGGCGGTGGCGCTGAACGATTATGCCTCGGCCGTGCCAGTGGCGGATTTTATGGCGCGTGGCCTGATCCTGGCGCTGAAACAGGATGGCACATACATGACAGTGCGCGAAAAGGGGCCGATCTTTATTGTCTATCCTTATGACAATTTCCCCGATCTGCGCCAGGAGACCTTCTATACCCGCTCGGTATGGCAGCTCCGCCGCCTGGATATCCGCTGAGCCGCCATGCCGCACGACCCCGCCGGCCAGACAGCGCAGACAGGACAGGAGGCAACGCCTGGGCTGACGGCAAATCCAGGCCGCAGCAATGATCTGATGACCTCGGCGCGGCGTTTTGTGCTGGTCTTTGCCGCCGTGTTCGTTGCCGCTTTTGCCGCCATCGCCACCTATCTTTATGTGCAGCACAGCGAATTCTCCCGCGCCATGCGGCAGAATGTGGTGTTCGAGAGCACACAGTTGCGCGCCGAATACCTGACCTTCCGCAACCGCGCAGCCGAAGTGCTGGCCGGCATGCCGGATCGTGAGCGGGCCGAGGTACAGGTCAGCTACGATATTCTGGTGGCGCGGGTCGGCATGCTGCGCGAAGGCCGCAGCGCCGTGCTCTATGAACAGGATCGCGAACTGGCGCCGCAATTCCGCGGCCTGGCGGCGGAAATCCTGCGCTGGGAACCGCATGTGGCGCGGTTCGTGGCCGGCGACGATCATGCCGGCTATACGTTGCTGCGCGAGCTTTCGGCAGCGAGCGTGGATTTCGGCGCTTTCACGGCGCGCGCCAACAGCCTGACACAGCAGCGCATGGTGGATACCGACCACCGCATCCGCATGCTGTATCTGCTGCTGCTGGGGCTGCTGCTGGGCGGCGCCGTGGTGGTGGCGGTGATCTCACGCCTGCTGCTGCGCCAGGCCGCCGCCACCGATGCGGCGCATCGCCATCTCACCGCCCTGGCGCGCGACCTGGAAGCGGCGCGGCGCCAGGCCGAGGCGGCCAGCCGGGCCAAATCCAGTTTCCTGGCCAGCATGAGCCATGAATTGCGCACACCGCTGAATGCGGTGATCGGCTTTGCCGATATCATGCGCCAGGGCCTGTTCGGCCCCATCGGCAATGCGCGCTATGATGAATATGTCGCCTCGATCCAGCAGAGCGGCCAGCATCTGCTCAGCCTGATCAACGATATCCTCGATATGAGCCGGATCGAGGCCGGGCGCATGGAACTGAACGAGGACCGCATCGACATCACCGACCTGATTGCCGATTGCATCGATCTGGTGGCGATGCAGGCGCGCAACAAGGGCGTGCGGCTGGTGCCGGAAGCCGGCAGCAGCGAGGCTGCGTTGTGGGCCGATGAGCGCGCCTTGCGCCAGATGCTGCTGAACCTGATGGCGAATGGCGTGAAATTCACTGCCGAAGGCGGCAGCGTCACGGTCAGCCACGGCCAGGCCGAGGATGGCTGGTATGAGATCGTGGTGCGCGATACCGGCATCGGCATGGCCGAGAGCGAAGTGGTGCGGGTTTTTGAACCCTTCGCGCGTGGCGGTAGCCAGTTGGTGCGCCAGCAATATGATGGCACCGGCCTGGGCCTGCCGATCACCCGCCGGCTGGTGGAATTGCATGGCGGCCGTATCCAGCTGGTGAGCCAGCTGGGCCAAGGCACCACGGCACGGCTGCGTTTTCCCCCCGAACGGATCAGCCGGGTTTCCGATTTTGGCGCCATGCTGGGCGTCGCGCCGCAAGACTGATGCGGTTCTCAGCCCTGCGACCGCGCCAGTTTGCTGCGCTTCTGCTGCTGCTTTGCGGCCTGACGGCCTGCGCCCCGCGCCTGCAGCCGGCCGGCCCGGCCCCTGGCAGCCAGCCGGCGCTGCTTGCACCGACAGAGGATACAGGCAGCTACAGCCTGACCACCTGGCGCGCCGAGGATGGTGCGGAAATGCCGCTGCGCCGCTGGATACCGCCAGCGCCACGCCAGCCGCGCGCGGTGATCCTGGCTTTGCATGGCTTCAATGATTACGGCAACGGCTTTGCCGATGCCGCCACCTGGTGGGCGGCGGAAAGCGGCATTGTCACCTATGCCCCCGATCAACGTGGTTTTGGTGCCGCACCCTATCCCGGCCTGTGGGCCGGCCTGCCGCGCCTGCGCGCCGATCTGTATGAACTGAGCCTGCTGCTGCGCCGCCGCCATCCCGGCCTGCCGCTTTACTGGCTCGGCGAGAGCATGGGCGGCGCCCTGGTACTGGCGGCGCTGGTACCGGACCCGACCGACAATGCGCTGCCCCGGCCCGATGGCGCCATCCTGGTCGCCCCGGCGGTCTGGGGCCGCGCCACCATGCCGCTGAGCTATCGCCTCACCCTGGCGCTGGCCAGTCACAGCCTGCCCTGGCTGCGGCTTTCCGGGCGCGGCCTGGGTATCCAGGCTTCCGACAATATCCCGATGCTACGCCGCTACAGCGCCGATCCGCTGGTGATCAAGCAGACCCGCATCGATGCCATTCATGGCCTGGTCGGCCTGATGGATCACGGCCTGGCGGCCGGGCCGCAGCTCGATCCGCAGCTACCGCTGCTGCTGCTCTATGGCGGCAAGGATCAGGTGATCCGCAAGGCGCCGCTGGAGCAATTCGCCACCAGCCTGGCCGGGCAACGCCGCATCGCCGTCTATGACGCCGGCTGGCACATGCTGCTGCGCGACCTGAAGGCCGCCATCGTGTGGCGCGACGTGGCGGCCTGGGTGGCCGACCCCACCGCACCGCTGCCATCCGGCCGGGAAGCCGTCACGCTGCCGCTCTTCCCCGACGAAACCGACAAGACCACCAAGGACAAGACACCATGAACCGTGCCGGCCTGATCGACAGCTTATGGATTCTGGCCGGCATGACGGTGGCACTGACCCTGGCATTGATGGTAATCCATGCCGAGCATGGCCTGGCGCTCACCTCGATCGGTTCCACCGTGGTGCTGCTATTCTGCTTTCCGCAGCATGAAGGGGCGCAGCCGCGCGCCGTGCTGATCTCGCACCTGCTCGGCGCCCTGATCGGTTTCGGCCTGCTGCATAGCGTGGGCGCACATCCCTGGAGCATGGCGCTGGGTGTGGCCTTGATCGCGGTGGTGATGAAACTGGCGAATATCATGCACCCGCCGGCCGGCGCCAATCCGCTGATCGTGCTCAACATCAAGGCCGGCTGGATGTTTCTGCTCGATCCGCTGCTGCTTGCGCTGGCGGTGGTGATGGCGGTGGTCTGGCTGTGGAGCCGGCTGCGCCCCGGATCGTCTCCCGGTTCGCCTCAGGGGTCGCGCTGGCCGTTGCGCTACTGGTGATCAAGCCATCCAGAACATGCGATTTACATCCAGCGGCGACATGCGCCGGCCATTGCCGAAGCCATCATAGGAAACCGGCGCATCCTTGAATTCCCGCACTGGCGGATCGGGATTGGCATTCGCCGCCGCCTCGTCCTTGGCCACCACCGAGGAGATGCGCAGCAGCACCTGCAGACTCACCTCGGCACCGCCGGCGGCGCCGGCGGTGATACGGGCAATCTTCGGCGCCGCCACCGATGCCACCGGGGCATCAAGTGTGGTGCGATAGACCGGATTGACCGGAAGGATTGGTGAGATGGTATCAGCCATGGTTAAGCAATTATAAATCCAGGCAGCGCCAAGACAAAGCCGGTTTTTGTCGCGATGCCGAATTCAGCGCCCCATTTCAGCCGTAATTTTCATTGAGCTTTATACTGAACAACGGAAAGTCGCGCATGGCCAGTATCAGTATCGTTAACGCCGCCCTGCTGCTTGGGGCTTTGCTCGTTCTGGTCGGTGTGCTTTCCAGCCTGGTTGCCAGCCGCTTCGGTGCGCCGCTGCTGCTGGTCTTCCTGTTCGTCGGCATGCTGGCCGGGCAGGATGGCCCTGGCGGCCTGCAATTCAACGATTATCAGAGCACTTATCTGATCGGCTCACTGGCCCTGGCGGTGATCCTGTTTGATGGCGGCCTGCGCACCAAATTGTCCAGCTTTCGCGGCACCCTGGCGCCGGCTGCCACGCTTGCCACCATGGGCGTGCTGATCACCGCCGGCCTGACCGGACTGGTGGCCTATCTGCTGCTCGATCTGAGCTGGCTGGGCGCCCTGCTGCTCGGCGCCATCGTCGCCTCCACCGATGCGGCGGCAGTATTTTTCCTGCTGCGCACCGGCGGCATGAAGCTGAAGCGCCGCGTCGGCACTGTGCTGGAGATCGAATCCGGCACCAACGATCCGGTGGCGGTGTTTCTCACCGTGCTGCTGGTGGAGGTGCTGCTGCAAGGCCCGCGCGACCTGGGCTGGACCGTGATGGTCAGCCTGGGCGAACAGGCCGTGCTGGGTACCCTGATCGGCCTGGGCGGCGGCTGGCTCGCCTCCTCCCTGCTCAACCGCGTCGATCTGCCCGGCGGGCTGCATCCGGTATTTGTCATTTCCAGCGCGGTGCTGATCTATGGCATCGCCGCCGTGCTGGATGGCAGCGGTTTCCTGGCGGTGTATCTGGCCGGCCTGGTGCTGGGCAACCGGCCGATGCGGGCCTATCCCAGTGTGATCGGCTTCCACGATACCGCCACCTGGCTGTGCCAGATTGTCATGTTCCTGATGCTGGGCCTGCTGGTTTCGCCCAGCACCCTGCTCGGTTTCGCGCTGCCGGCCCTGCTGCTGGCCGCCTTCCTGATCCTGCTCGGGCGGCCGCTGGCCGTGTGGCTCTGCCTGCTGCCTTTCGGCTTCACCCGGCGCGAGCGCACCTTCATCTCCTGGGTCGGCCTGCGTGGCGCGGTCAGCATCTTCCTGGCTGCCATCCCGATGCTGTCCGGCGTGCCGCATGCCGAGGTCTATTTCAACGTCGCCTTCTTCGTCGTGCTGGTGTCGCTGATGGTGCAGGGCTGGACCGTCACCTTCGCGGCACGACAGCTCGGCATGGCGCTGCCCCAGGGCGGCGAGGCCGCCAAGCGCGTCGAACTCGACCTGCCCGGGCAGTTGAGCCACGAAATGGTCGGCTATCCGGTGGGGGCCGACAGTCTGGCTTTGCGGCTCGGTGTGGTGCCGAAATGGGTGCGCCCGGTGCTGCTGATCCGCAAGGGCGCCTTGCTCGATCCGGCCAGCGCCTGGCCGTTGCAGGCGCAGGACTACATCTACGTGGTGGCGGAGCCGGAGCATCTCGGCCGCCTCGACCGGCTGTTCGGCAGCGTCGGCGACCTGACCGTGCCGCAGGACAATGAATTCAGCCTCAATGGCAATGCCCCGATGCAGGCCGTGGCGGCGCTCTATGGCCTGCCCCTGCAACCGGGTGAGGACAAACTGAGCCTGGCCGATCTGGCGGCACGCCGCCTGGGCGGTGCCGCCCATGCCGGCGACCGGCTGCGTTTCGGCATGGCGGTGCTGACGGTGCGCGAGGCCGAGGCCGGTCGCGTCACCCGTGCCGGCCTGCAACTGGGCGAGGCGCTGCCTTCGCCGGAAGCACTGGATGCGGTGCTGCGGGCCGAACCCGACCTGTTCGACCGCGTCACCGGCAGCACCGGCACCTGGTTCTCCCAGGCGCCGGGGCAGCTCTGGCGCCGCTTCAGCCGCCGAGATGAGAGCGGAAACGCTTGACGATATCGCGCGTCGCCTTGGTCAGCAGGCCCTGGTCGACGCCGACCGCAACGAAGGTGAAGCCGGCATCGAAATAGCGCTTCGCGTCATCCTCGTTGGGCGCCAGGATGCCGGCCGGCTTGCCCGCCGCCTTGCACAATTCCAGCCCCTTCATGATCGCCGCCTGGGCATCCGGATGGGCCGAATTGCCAAGATGGCCGACATCGGCAGAGAGATCGGCCGGGCCGATGAAAATGCCGTCGATGCCGTCCTGCTTGGCGATCTCCGGGATACGGTTCACCGCCGCCAGGGTTTCCACCTGCACGATGACACCGAGTTCCTCTTCCACCCGCTTGTGGTAATCCGCCACCAGGCCATAGCGGTTGGCGCGCTGCGCCATGGAAACGCCACGGATGCCCTTGGGCGGGTAGCGCGTCGCCTCGACCGCCGCCTTGGCCTCGGCCTCGTCCTGCACAAAGGGCAGGATCAGATTGGGGGCGCCGATATCCAGGAAACGCTTGATCAGGATCGGATCGTTCCAGGCCGGGCGCACCACCGGGGTGGCGGTGTTGGCATCGATCTGCATCGCCTGCAATTGCTGCAACACCATCGGCAGTTCGTTGGGGGAATGCTCGGTATCCAGCACAACCCAGTCGAAGCCGGCAGTGGCGACGATCTCGGCCACGATATTGCTGCACAGCATGGTCCACAGGCCGATCTGCGGGCGGCCCTCGGCCAGCGCTTTCTTGAAGGCATTTTTCGGCATCTGCATGGCGTTCCCCTCCAGGGTTGCGGCGTTATAATTCGATTATCGCCGCTCGCCTGAATTGATAAGCGGCGAAAAAGTCTTAACCAGAGCCAGCGGGATTTGCTACTATCCCGGCAATAATCCTTCCGCAGCAGGAGTGCGCCATGGACCAGCTACCCGCCACCCGGCCCCAGGCCGGCCAGCAGCGCGGCCTTTCGGTCGGCCGTGGCGGCGCCGGTGACGTGCTGCACAGCGCCAGTGACTACCTGACTTTCGCCATCGACGCCCAGGTCTACGGCATCGACATCCTGCGCGTGCGTGAGATTCGGGCCTGGACCGATGTGACCAACCTGCCCAATACGCCGGAATTTGTGCGCGGCATCATCAATCTGCGTGGCACCATCGTGCCGATTTACGACCTGCGCGTGCGGCTCGGTGGCGGCGTCACCAAGCCGACCCGGATGCATGTGGTGATCGTGGTGGTGGCGGCCAACGGCACTTTCGGCCTGCTGGTCGATTCCGTGTCGGATATCCTGTCCATCGAAGACCGCGACTTGCAGCCGGTGCCGGAAACCGATGCCGCTTCGGATTATCGCTTCCTCTCCGCCATTGCCGCCAATGACGAACGTATGGTGTCGATCATCGACATGGACAAGCTGGTGACCGGCCAGGCCGCGTCGCAATTGCAGCAGATTTCCAGCGCCCCGGCGGCGCCGGCCCTGAGTCACGCCACCGCCTGAGCCACGCCACGGCCTGGCTGCATAAGCATCAGCCATCTTCATCTTCAGGCACGCCCGCCGATCTCCCGGCGGGCGTTTTTCTGCCCACTGCCGCCGATATCGTCGTCATCACTGGTCCAGGCGGTGCGGCAATACCGCCTTTTATCAGTATACCGTCTATTTTTGGCGATTTTTTGCGATTATTTCGCATGTTAGCGGAAAATAACTAACGCCGCCCATGGCGACGAACAGTAGCATTTCTCCCGCCTCTACCGCGCAGGAGACGACACATGCTGCTGGATCGTTTCGGAATTGGCGGCAAGTTGCTGCTGCAAGTGGTGCTTCTCGCCGCCGCCCTGATCGGCCTGTCCACCCTGGCCCTGCAATCCCTGCATCAGACCATGCTGCGCGAAAAGCAGCAGATGGTGCGCAACATCGTCGAGACGGCGGTGGCCATCGCACGCAGCAACCATGAACGCGCCGGCAAGGGCGAAATCAGCATGGAGGCGGCGCAGAAGGAGACAGTGACCGCGCTGCGCGCCATGCGCTATGCCGGCAGTGAATATGTCTTTGCCATCACCATGGAGGGGATTGCGGTAGCACATGGCGGCCGGCCGGCGCTGGAAGGCAGCGACATGACCAGCAATGCCACTTCGACGCCGAATAGCCGCAATGTGATCGCCGAAATGCGCGACAAGGCGCGCACAGGCGGCGGCTATGTCGCCTATGATTTTGCCAAGCCCGGCGCCCCGGCCAATGCGCCACCAGCCCCCAAAATCGCCTATACTGCCGCTTTTGCGCCCTGGAACTGGTTCATCGGCACCGGCATCTATGTCGATGACGTGGATACGCAATTCCGCGCCATGGCGGTGGAATTCGCCCTGGTCTCGCTGGCACTGGCGGTGCTGCTGATCGGCCTGTCACTGCTGATCCTGCGCAGCCTGCGCGGGCCGTTGCGTACCCTGAGCCAAACCATCCAGCGCCTGGCCGAGGGCGATGTGGTGGCCGATGTGCCTTTCACCGGGCGCGGCGACGAGATTGGCGGCATGGCGCGCGCCACAGCGGCGTTGCGCGAAGTGTCGCTGGCGGCGGCGCGCACCCAGAGCGGCCTCGACAATGCGACCACCAATGTCATGGTGGCGGATACGGAAAACCGCATCGTCTACTGCAATCGCGCGGTGCTGGCCCTGCTGCGCAATGCCGCCAACGATATTCGCAAGGATTTGCCGCGCTTCGATCCCGATGCCCTGATCGGCCGCAGTGTGGATGAATTCCACAAGAATCCGGCGCATCAGCGCGGCATGCTGGCCGGGCTGAACGGCACGCATCGCTCGCGCATCACGGTCGGCGGCCGCACCTTTGAACTGATCGTCAACCCGGCCGTGAATGCGCGCGGCACCCGCGTCGGCACCGTGGTGGAATGGGCCGACATGACCGACCAGTTGCGGCTGGAAAAGGAAGTGATCGGCGCCATCGCCATGGCCAGCGACAAGGGCTTTGCCGAGCGCCTCGACATGGCCGGCAAGGCCGGTTTCCTGCGCCAGCTTGGCGAGGCCATGAATGCCATGAGCGACAAGGTGCAGGCGATGGCACGCGATATCGCCGGCACCATCGAAGCGATGTCGCGCGGCGATCTCAGCCGCCGCATCAATGCCGATTATCCCGGCATTTTTGGCGAATTGCGCGATGGCGCCAACCAGACGCTGGACAAACTGCGGGATGTGGTCGGCCAGATTGCCGACACTGCCAGCAGCGTGCGCGATGCCTCCGCGGAAATCTCCACCGGCAGCCAGGACCTGGCCAGCCGCACCGAGGCCCAGGCCGCCAGCCTGGAAGAAACTGCCGCCTCGATGCATGAAATCACCGCCACGGTGCGCCAGAATGCCGATAATGCCCAGGCAGCCAACCAGCTCAGCCAGTCGGCGCGCGATATCGCAGCGCGCGGCGGCAGCGTGACCCGGGAAGCGGTGGCGGCGATGCGCCGCATTGAGGACAGCGCGCGCAAGATTTCCGATATCGTGGCGCTGATCGATGAAATCGCCTTCCAGACCAATCTGCTGGCGCTGAATGCCAGCGTCGAGGCGGCGCGCGCCGGCGAGGCCGGCAAGGGCTTTGCCGTGGTGGCGCAGGAAGTCCGGGCATTGGCCCAGCGCAGCGCCAATGCCTCGAAGGATATCAAGAGCCTGATTGCGGAATCCAATGCCCAGGTGAAAACCGGTGCCGGCCTGGTGGACCAGACCGGCGGCGCGCTGGAGGAAATTGTCGGCGCCATCAAAAAGGTGTCGGATATTGTCGCCGAGATCGCTGCCGCCTCGGCAGAACAGTCGCGGGGCCTGGATGAAGTGAACGGTGCGGTGGGCAATATGGACGAGATGACCCAGCGCAATGGCGCCCTGGTCGAGCAGACCAATGCCTCGGCGCAGCAGCTTGCCAGCCAGGGCCAGACCTTGTCGCAGATTGTCGGCTTCTTCCGGACATAAGCAAATCAATAGCTTATCCGGCCGATTCCTGATGGGTTGACGGGTCGGGCTTTGCCCGTCATGTTCGCGCCGCCCAGCATAAAAATCAGCCGGATTCCCAGCTAATGACGCAGATTCCTCCGCACGCCCTCGCCGTCAGCCACAAAGACATGGCCAATGCCATCCGCGCCCTTGCCATGGACGCGGTGCAGCAGGCGAATTCGGGCCATCCCGGCATGCCGATGGGCATGGCCGATGTCGCCACCGTGCTGTTCACCCGTTTCCTGAAGGTTGACCCGGCGCAGCCGCATTGGCCCGACCGTGACCGCTTCATCCTTTCCGCCGGCCATGGCTCGATGCTGCTCTATGCCCTGCTGCATCTCACCGGCTACCAGGATATGACGCTGGAGGAACTGAAGAATTTCCGCCAGCTGGGCAGCCGCACCGCCGGCCACCCGGAATTCGGCCATGCCGATGGCATCGAGACCACCACCGGCCCGCTCGGCCAGGGCATTGCCAATGCCGTCGGCTTCGCGCTGGCCGAACGGCTGCTGAATGCTCGCTTTGGCGACAAGCTGGTGAACCATTACACCTATGTGATTGCCGGCGATGGCTGCCTGATGGAAGGCATCAGCCATGAGGCGATTTCGCTGGCCGGTCATCTCAAGCTCAACAAGCTGATCGTGCTGTTTGACGATAACGGCATTTCCATCGATGGCCCGACTTCGCTGTCGGTCAGCGACGATCAGTTGGCCCGCTTCAAGGCCAGCGGCTGGGCGGTGCAGGCCGTGGATGGCCACGATCCGGAAGCCGTGGCCGCCGCGATTGCCGCTGCCCGGACCAGCGACAAGCCGAGCCTGATCGCCTGCAAGACCGTGATCGGCTTCGGTTCGCCGAAAAAGGCCGGCACTTCGGGTGTGCATGGCTCGCCGCTGGGGCCAGACGAAATCCAGGCAACGCGCGACAAGCTCGGCTGGTCGCATGCGCCCTTCGAGATTCCGGCCGAGATTCAGGCCGCCTGGCGCCAGGCCGGCGCGCGCAATGCCGCCGCCCAGGCCGAATGGGCCCAGGCCCTGGCCGCCCTGCCGGCCGAGGAAGCCGCCGAATTCCAGCGCCGCATGGCCGGCGAGCTGCCGGCAGCCTATGCCCCGGCTTTCCAGGCCTATATCGCCAAACTGGTGGCCGACAAGCCGAAATGGGCCACCCGCAAGGCCTCGCAGATGGCCCTGGAAGCGCTCAATCCGGTATTGCCGGAAGCCATCGGCGGCTCGGCGGACCTGACCGGCTCGAACAACACCAAGACCGCCGGGCTGGCCCCGGTGCAGCCGGGCAATTATGCCGGCCGCTACATCTATTACGGTGTGCGTGAACACGGCATGGCGGCGGCGATGAACGGCCTGGCCCTGCATGGCGGCGTCATCCCCTATGGCGGCACCTTCCTGGTATTCAGCGATTATTGCCGCAATGCGATCCGGCTTTCGGCGCTGATGGGCCAGCGCGTGATCTATGTGATGACGCATGATTCCATCGGCCTTGGCGAAGATGGCCCGACCCACCAGCCGGTGGAGCATACCGCCTCGCTGCGCGCCATCCCCAATCTGCTGGTGCTGCGCCCGGCCGATGCGGTGGAAACCGCCGAAGCCTGGGACATCGCCTTCCGCAGCACGGACCGCCCGGCCCTGCTCTGCCTCACCCGCCAGGACCTGCCGGCGCAGCGCGTCAGCGATGCCGGCGAGAATCTGAGCGCCAAGGGCGGCTATGAATTGCTGCCGGCCACGGCCGGCGCGGCCAAGGTGACCCTGCTCGCCACCGGCTCGGAAATTGCCATTGCCGCTGCGGCACGCGTGACGCTGGAAGCCGAAGGCATCGGCACCCGCGTCGTCTCGCTGCCCTGCTTCGAATTGTTCGACGAGCAGCCGGAAAGCTACCGCCAGGCAGTGCTGGGCCAGGGTCAGGTGCGCATCGCCATCGAGGCCGGCGTGCGCCAGGGCTGGGATGCCTATCTCGGCGAGAATGGCGCCTTCATCGGCATGAAGGGCTTCGGTGCCTCGGCACCGTTCGAGCAGCTCTACAAGCATTTCGGCATCACGCCTGAAGCCGTGGTGGCTGCCGCCAAGGCGCGCCTCTAAGCAATCGCTACTGTTTACGACCTGTTCCACCGCCACCTCACCCGGAGGTGGCGGTGCGCGGTGCTGCATGCTATAGAGCGGCTCCTGTTTTCCGGCTCTGGCCAATCCCCGCCAGGCCGTTGAAGCCGCGAGATTTTCCGTGAACCAACCGCCCGCCATCCGCCCGACCGCACAATCGAACGCCAGCGGCGCCCTGGTGCGCCGGCTGCTGGCCGAGCATGTGCGGCCGCATCTCGGCACCCTGCTGGTGGCGGCGCTGAGTATGGGCGTGGTGGCAGCGGCCACCGCCGGCAATGCCTGGCTGCTCAAGCCGATCCTGGATGGCCTGTTCGGCAAGGGCAATCCCGATTGGCTCTATATGATCCCGGCCCTGGTGATCGGCGTGGCCATCATCAAGGGCTTTGCCGGCTATCTCGAAGGCTCGCTGATGGGCGGCTTCGGCGAGCGCATCATCGCCGATACGCAAATCCGCATGTATCGCAAGCTGATGCATGCCGACCTGGCCTGGCTGCATCAGGTGCATTCCGGCCGGCTGATCGCCAGCTTTCTCTATGACGCGCATCTGCTGCGCGAAGCCGTGGGCAAGGCACTGACCGGCATGGTCAAGGACAGCCTGAGCCTGCTTTTCCTCGCTGTGGTGATGTTCCTGCAATACTGGCAGCTTGCCCTGGTGGTGTGTGTGATCTTCCCGATGGTGGCGATCTTTTCGCGCCGCCTGGGCAAAAAGACCCGCAAGGGCTCGAAGCGCAGCCAGGAGGAAACCGGCAAGCTGACCACCATCCTGAGCGAGACCTTTGACGGCGCCCGCATGGTGAAGGCCTATGGCATGGAGGAGCGCGAGACCGAGCGCGCCGCCCGTTCAGTGGAACAGCGCCTGACCCATGCCATGCGGGTGATCCGCGCCCGCGCCGCCGCCAGCCCGAGCACCGAAGCGCTGGGCGGCATCGCCATCGGCCTGGTGGCCTTCATCGGTGGGCAGCAGATCCTGGCCGGCACCACCACGCCCGGCACATTGGGCAGCTTCATCGCCGCCGTGCTGATGGCCTATCAGCCGCTGAAATCGCTCTCCACGATGAATGTCTCGTTGCAGGAAGGCCTGGCCGCCGCCGAGCGTATCTTCACCGTGCTGGATCAGGAAATCACCATCCGCGATGCTGCCGATGCCAAGCCGCTGCAGATCAAGGGCGGCGAAATCCGCTTCGATGCGGTCGGCTTCGCCTATGATCCCGAACACCCCGCCCTGCGCGCGGTGAGCCTGCAGGTGCCGGCAGGCAGGAAGGCCGCCCTGGTCGGCGCTTCCGGGGCCGGCAAATCCACCGTGCTGAACCTGATTCCGCGTTTCTATGATGCCGGCCAGGGCAGCGTGCTGATCGATGGCCAGGATGTGCGCGGCGTGACGCTGCACAGCCTGCGCCGCTCGATTGCGCTGGTGAGCCAGGAACTCACCCTGTTCGATGATAGCGTGCGCAACAACATCGCCTATGGCCGGCCGGAAGCCAGCCAGGCCGAAATCGAGGATGCCGCCCGCGCCGCCGCCGCACATGATTTCATCCTGGCATTGCCGCAGGGCTACGACACCATGGTGGGTGAGAATGGCGTGAAACTCTCCGGCGGCCAGCGCCAGCGCATTGCCATCGCCCGCGCCATGCTGCGCGATGCGCCGATCCTGCTGCTGGATGAAGCCACCTCGGCACTGGATAGCGAAAGCGAGCGGCTGATCCAGGAAGCATTGCGCCGCCTGATGCAGGGCCGCACCACATTGGTGATCGCGCATCGCTTGTCCACCGTGATGGATGCCGACGTGATCTTCGTGCTGGATCGTGGCCAGTTGGTGGAACAGGGCAACCATGCCGAATTGCTGACCCAGGGCGGCGTCTATGCGCGGCTCTATGCCACGCAATTCGCTGCCGGAGCCTGAGGCGCATGTCGCTGGTGAAACGCCTGCTGCGCAGCCAAGCCGCCGTGCGTTTCGCCGCCAGCATGATCGCCGGCTATATCCGTTTTGTGCGCACCACCTCACGCTGGCAGACCCTGGGCGGCGAGCATGTGGAAAGCCTGTGGCAGGCGCGCCAGCCGGCGGTGATCGCCTTCTGGCATGGCCGGCTGCTGCTGCTGCCCACCGCCTGGCGCGGCAGCAGCATGACCATGCATATGCTGATCTCGCAGCATCGCGATGGTGAATTGATCGCTCGCAGCACCCACTCTTTCGGCATCGCCACGGTGCGCGGCTCCAGCGCCAATCCGAAAAAGACCGAGAAGGACAAAGGCGGCCGCGCCGCTTTGCGCAGCTTGCTGCACTTGCTGAAAGCCGGCCATTGCATCGGCTTCACGCCGGATGGGCCGCGCGGCCCGCGCATGCGCGCCGGTCCCGGTGTGGTGGCGGCAGCCCGGCTGGCCAAGGTGCCGATCCTGCCCATCGCCTATGCCACGCGGCAGCGCAAGTTGCTGCGCAGCTGGGATCGGTTTCATCTGCCTCTGCCCTTCACCAGCGGCGTCACCATCTGGGGCGCGCCGCTGGATGTGCATAGCGATGCCGGCGAAAGCCTGGAAGCCGCTGCCTTGCGCCTGGAACAGGCGTTGAATGCCATCACCGATGAAGCCGACCGGCGCTGCGGCCATGCCCCGGTGCCACCAGCACCCCGGGAGGGCGGCAATGCCTAAAACACCCGCCTTCTGGTCTGCCGGCAGCAGCGCAACCGGTGCAGCCCTGCTGCCGATGCTGCTGAGCCCGCTGGCGGCGCTGTATGGCCTGGGCAACCGCTTCAACCGGATGCGCGCCCGGCCGCAGGAAATTGCCGTGCCGGTGATTTCGATTGGCAATCTGGTGGCCGGCGGTGCCGGCAAAACCCCCACCGCCATTGCCCTGGCGCAGCGCCTGCGCGCCGCCGGCTGGCAGCCGGCCATTGTCAGCCGGGGCTATGGCGGCTCTGCCAGTGGCCCGCTGCTGGTCGATCCGGCCCAACATGATGCCGCCCTGGTCGGCGATGAAGCCCTGTTGCTGGCCGCAGCAGCGCCGACCTGGATCGGGCGCGACCGGCCGGCAGCGGCGCGCGCCGCAGCGCGGGCCGGGCATGATCTGATCCTGGCCGATGATGCGCACCAGACCTATGCCCTGGCGCGTGACCTAAATCTGCTGGTGGTGGATGGCGCGCAAGGTTTCGGCAATGGCATGTTGCTGCCGGCCGGCCCCTTGCGCGAAGGCGTCGGCGAAGGCCTGGCGCGCTGCGATGCCGCCATCGTGATCGGCCGTCCGGAAAGCCGCATCGACATCCGCAATTGCCCGGTTTTTGCCGCCAGCCTGCGCCCCGATGCCGAAGATGCGGCAGCCTTGCGGGGCCAGCGTGTGCTGGCCTTTGCCGGGATCGGCCGGCCGGAGAAATTCTTCACCACACTGACTGAACTCGGCGCCGAGATCGTGGCCCGGGAAAATTTCCCCGATCACGCACCCTACAGCCCTGATACCGTGATGCGGCTGGTGGAGCGGTCGGTGGCTTTGCAGGCCCTGCCGGTGACCACGGCGAAAGACCTGATGCGACTGCCGCCGGAAGCCCGCGCCATGGTGCGGGTGTTGCGCGTGACCCTGGAATTCGAGCAACCCGCCGCACTGGACACCTTCCTGATCAAGAAATTGCGCCATGCCTAAATGGCTGGGGCGCGAATGGCGCGCCGAACCGCACGAATATGTCGCCTATTTCGGCGCGCGCTTTGCGCTCGGCCTGTTCGGCTGCCTGCCGCTGGATGCCGCTTCGGCCTTTGGCGGCTGGCTGGCGCGCAAGCTCGGCCCGCGCTTTCGCGTGCATCGCATCGCCGAGCGGCAGATGCGCCGCGCACTGCCGCAGCTTGATGATGCCGCCCGGCAGCAGGCGCTGGCCGGCATGTGGGATAATCTTGGCCGCGTGATGGCGGAATATCCGCATCTGCACAAGCTGCGCGTCGGCGACCGGATCGAGCTGGTGGGCGAAGCGCAGATCGATGCGGTGCGCAGTTCCGGCAAGGCGGCGATCTTCTTTTCCGGCCATTATGGCAATTGGGAATTGATCAGCCTGACCGGCGCACAAATGGGGCTGCCGCTGACGCTGGTATACCGCGCCGCCAACAATCCGCTGACCGAGGATTTGCTGCAAAGCCTGCGCCATCGCGCCAGCCATGGCATCCGCCATGTGCCGAAAGGCGTGCGCGCCGCCCGCGCCCTGCTCCAGGCTTTGCGCAACCATGAATCGCTCGGCATGCTGGTGGATCAGAAGCTCAATTCCGGCATCAGCGTGCCGTTTTTCGGCCTGCCGGCGATGACCGCGCCGGCCATCGCCGAACTGGCCCTGCGCATGGCTTGCCCGGTCATCGGCACCCGGGTGGAACGGCTGGGCGGGGCGCGGTTCCGCGTCACCGTGGAAGCGCCGTTCCAACTGACACCGAGCGGCGACCACACAGCCGATCTGCAGGCCGGCATGCAGCGCATTCATGCCGTGCTGGAAAGCTGGATCAGCCAGCGCCCGGACCATTGGTTCTGGGTCCATAAGCGCTGGCCGAAAGACTGACGCCCTATTCGGCGGCTTCGGCGCGCGCCGGATCGTAGGCCAGGTTCGGTGCCAGCCAGCGTTCCATCTGATCCAGCGGCATATCCTTGCGCTTGGCATAATCCGCCACCTGATCGCGCTGGATGCGGCCGACGCCGAAATAGCGCGCATCCGGATGGCTGAGATACCAGCCGCTCACCGCCGCCGACGGCCACATGGCGAAACTCTCGGTCAATGTGATGCCGGCCTGATTGGTGGCATCGAGCAGGCGGAACAATGTCGCCTTCTCGGTATGGTCCGGGCAGGCCGGATAACCCGGCGCCGGCCGGATGCCGCGATATTTCTCGTCAATCAGATCGTCGTTACTGAGCTGCTCATCGGCGGCATAGCCCCAGAATTCACGCCGCACCCGCTCATGCATGCGCTCGGCAAAGGCTTCGGCCAGGCGATCCGCCAGCGCCTGGGCCAGGATGCCGGAATAATCGTCATGCTTGGCGGTGAATTCACGCTTGATCCATTCATCCAGGCCGATGCCGGTGGTGACGGCGAAGGCGCCGATATAATCGGCCACGCCGCTTTCCGCCGGGGCGATGAAATCGGCCAGGCAGAAATTGGCCCGGTCGCCATCGCGCTTCATCTGCTGGCGCAGCATATGCAGCCGTGCCGCTTCCTGCTGGCGCTCGGCATCGGCATAAAGCGCGATATCGTCATGATTCACGCTGTTGGCCGGCCAGAAGCCGATCACCGCCGAGGCCCGCACCGTCTTTTCATCGATCATGCGGCGCAGCAGTTTCTGACCATCCTCGAACAGGTTGCGCGCCGCCTCGCCCACCACATTGTCGGTCAGGATGGCGGGGTAGCGCCCACGCAATTCCCACGACGCGAAAAATGGCGACCAGTCGATGCGCTGCACCAGTTCGGCCAGCGGATAGTCCTCAAACACCTTGAGGCCGAGGAATTGCGGGCGTGGCGCCTGGTAGCCGCTCCAATTCAGCTTGGCCTTGTTGGCACGCGCCTCATGGATGCTCTGGCGCGGCCCGGTATTGCGCTCGCGGGCATGGATTTCGCGGATATTGGCATATTCGCTGGCGATATCAGCGACATATTGCGGCGCGTCGCCGTTGGAGCCAAGTTTGCCGGCAACGCCGACCGCGCGCGAGGCATCGGTGACATACACCACCGGCCCCTGGTAATTCGGCGCGATCTTCACCGCAGTATGCACCTTGGATGTGGTGGCGCCGCCGATCAGCAGCGGCAGCTTGAAGCCCTCGCGCTGCATCTCGCTGGCGACATAACACATTTCATCCAGGCTGGGGGTGATCAGGCCGCTCAGGCCGATGATATCGACCTTATGCTTCTTCGCCTCCTCCAGGATACGGGCACAAGGCACCATCACGCCCAGATCGATCACCTCGTAATTATTGCACTGAAGCACAACGCCGACGATGTTCTTGCCGATATCATGCACATCGCCCTTCACTGTCGCCATCAGCACTTTGCCGTTGGTCTGGGCCGGGCCGGATGATTTCTCGGCCTCGATGAAGGGCAGCAGATAGGCCACCGCCTTTTTCATCACCCGCGCCGATTTCACCACCTGGGGCAGGAACATCTTGCCGGCGCCAAACAGGTCGCCGACCACGTTCATGCCATCCATCAGCGGGCCTTCGATCACCTCCAGCGGCCGGGTCGCCTGCTGGCGGGCTTCCTCGGTATCCTCGTCGATATAATCGGTGATGCCCTGCACCAGGGCATGGGCCAGGCGCTCGCGCACCGGCTTTTCGCGCCACGACAGATCGGCCGCCTGCTTCATCGCGCCGGTCTTGTAACTTTCCGCCACTTCCAGCAAACGCTCGGTGGCATCCGCGCGGCGATTGAGGATCACATCCTCCACCCGCTCGCGCAGATCGGCCGGGATTTCCTCATAGACCGGCAACTGACCGGCATTGACGATGCCCATATCCATGCCGGCCTTGATGCCGTGATACAGGAATACGGCATGCATCGCCTCGCGCAGGCGTTCATTGCCGCGGAAGGAAAAGCTGACATTGGAAACGCCGCCGGAGATATGCACATGCGGCAGTTCGGCGCGCACGCGCCGCGTCGCCTCGAAGAATTCCACCGCGTAATTGTTATGCTCTTCGATGCCGGTGGCGACGGCGAAGATGTTGAGATCGAAGATGATGTCTTCCGGTGGAAAGCCGAGCCGCTCGGTCAGCAGCTTGTAGGCCCGCGCGCTGATATCGACCTTGCGCTGGGCGCTATCGGCCTGGCCCTGCTCGTCGAAGGCCATCACCACTACGGCGGCACCATAGCGCAGCACCTTGGTGGCCTGGGCCAGGAACTGTGCCTCGCCTTCCTTCAGGCTGATCGAATTGACGATGGCCTTGCCCTGCACACATTGCAGGCCGGCCTCGATCACCTCCCATTTGGAACTGTCGATCATCAGCGGCACACGGCTGATATCCGGCTCCGAGGCAATCAGGTTGAGATACTTCACCATCGCCGCCTTGGCGTCGAGCATGCCCTCGTCCATGTTCACGTCGAGGATCTGCGCGCCGCTTTCCACCTGCTGGCGCGCCACGGCCAGGGCCGCGTCATAATCGCCGCCCAGGATCAGCTTGCGGAACTTGGCCGAGCCGGTGACGTTGGTGCGTTCACCAACATTGATGAAGACGGGGAGGCTCATGCTGCAGGCACCGCGAAAGGTTCAAGGCCGGAAAGGCGGAGTTGGCGGGGGATCGCCGGCACATTGCGCGGCTTCACATCGCGCACACTGTCGGCGATGGCGCGGATATGGTCCGGCGTGGTGCCGCAGCAGCCACCGACGATATTGACCAGGCCATGCTCGGCCCATTCGCGCAGATGCGCGGCGGTGGCATGCGGCGCCTCGTCATATTCGCCGAACTGATTGGGCAGGCCGGCATTCGGATAGGCACTCACCTTGACATCGGCGACACGCGACAGCTCGGCGACATAGGGCCGCATCTGCTCGGCACCGAAGGCGCAATTGAGGCCGACCGAGAAGGGCCGGGCATGGCGCAGACTATTCCAGAAGGCTTCCGTGGTCTGGCCCGACAAGGTGCGGCCCGACAGATCGGTGATGGTGCCGGAAATCATCACCGGCCATTGCTCGCCCAGTTCATCGAATAATTCATACAGGCCATACACCGCCGCCTTGGCATTCAGCGTGTCGAAGATGGTTTCCACCAGCAGGATATCGGCGCCGCCGGCCAGCAGGCCCGCCGCCTGGACGCGATAGGCATCGCGCAATTCGTCGAAGGTGATATTGCGGAAATCCGGCCGGTTCACATCGGGCGACAGCGAGGCGGTACGGTTGGTCGGGCCGATGGCGCCGGCAACAAAACGCGGCCGCGCCGGATCGGCAGCGGTCATTTCATCGGCGGCCTGGCGCGCCAGCCGGGCGCCTTCCAGATTGATATCATCCACCGCCGCTTCCAGGTGATAATCCGCCTGACTGATCCAGGTGCCGCTGAAAGTATTGGTCTCGATGATATCGGCGCCAGCCTCAAGATATTCCTTATGCACCGCCAGGATCACATCCGGCCGGGTGATATTGAGCAGGTCGTGATTGCCCTTCAGGTCGCTATTGGCACCGGCAAAGCGGGTGCCGCGATAATCCTGTTCCTGCAGCTTGCGCCGTTGCAGCATGGTACCCATGGCGCCATCCAGCACCAGGATACGCTCGGCAGCGCTTTTATAGAGGGCTTCGCGGCGCTTGAGCCGTTCCGGCTTTTGCGCGGCAAGAATGGCGGCGAGATTCTCGATCATGCTCCCTCTCCCGCTCAGGCCGCGCCCTGCGGCGCCGGGCGCACGCCCAGCACATGGCAGATGGCATAGGTCAGGTCGGCACGGTTCAGCGTGTAGAAATGGAATTCATCCAGGCCGGCCGCCTGCAGGCGGCGGCATTGTTCGGCCGCGACATGCGCCGCCACCATGCGGCGGGTTTCGGCATCGTCATCCAGGCCGTCGAACATATCGGCCAGCCAGGCCGGCACGCTGGCACCGCAAGCGGCCGAGAACCGCACCACCTGGCGGAAATTGGTCACCGGCAGAATGCCAGGCACGATCGGCACCGTGATGCCGGCCGAGCGGGCGCGATCCAGGAAACGCAGGAAGGTTTCGGTATCGAAGAAATACTGCGAAATCAGCCGGGTGACGCCGGCATCGACCTTGCGCTTGAGGTGATCCAGCTCCAGGCGCGGCGCCGTGCCATCGGGATGGCCTTCCGGATAGCAGCCGGCGCTGATTTCAAAATCCGCCACGCGGCGCAGACCGGCCACCAGATCGGCGGAATTGGCGTAGCCTTGCGGATGCGGCTCGAACCCCTTGCTGCCTTCCGGCGGATCGCCGCGCAACGCCACGATATGCTTGATGCCGGCTTCCCAGTAATGCCGCGCCACTTCATCCACTTCGGCGCGCGGGGCGCCGACACAGGTGAGATGCGCTGCCGGGCTGAGGCCGGTTTCCTTGCGGATACGCACCACGGTGGCATGGGTGCGTTCGCGGGTGGAACCACCGGCGCCATAGGTGACCGAGACAAAGCGCGGATGCAGCGGCGCCAGCCGGGTGACGCTGCGCCACAGGCTTTCCTCCATCTCCGCCGATTTGGGCGGGAAGAATTCAAACGACACCTTGAGCGGGCCGGTACGGCGGGCAGCGGCGGCAATCGGATCGAGTTGGGTCATGCGACTATCTTCTTCACGGGTGAAACTTGTGTGAGCGTGGCGGATTGCGCGGCGCGGCGGGCGCGCCAGACCTGCACGGTGAGTGGCTGCCCCGGCAATATGCGCGGCTGGCCCGGCTCCAGTCCCGCCGCCTGGCACCATTGCCGCACTTCGGCATCGGCAAAGCCAAGCCGGCGATGGGCATGTTCCTTACGCAGATATTCCAGGTCATGCGGCGCAAAATCGATCACGATGAGCTGGCCGCCGGGGCGCAGCACACGCGCCGCCTCCTGGATCGCCTTAGCCGGCTCGTCGGCATAATGCAGCACCTGATGCACGATCACGGCATCGAAGCTCTGCGCCGCCAGCGGCAGGTTATACATATCGGCCTGGCGCACCTGGGCATGGCGGATGCCGGCGCGTTCCAGATTGGCCCGCGCAATGGCCAGCATCTCGCGGCTCAGATCGACGCCCAAGCCGCTGCCATACTGGCCGTTCAGCACTTCCAGCAGCCGGCCGGTGCCGGTGCCGATATCCAGCAGGTCGCCCACCGGGCGCGGCCCCAGCAGATCGGCCACCGCCGCTTCCACCTGCTGCTCATCCACATAGAGCGAGCGGATTTGCGACCAGCGCGGCGCATTCTCGCGGAAATAGGCCTCGGCCGCCTCGGCGCGGGAGCGTTTCACCGCCGCCAGCCGCTCGGCATCGCGGCCCAGCGTGGCATCGCCCGACGGCAACAGGGCCGTCAGCGCCCGCACCAGCGGTGCGCCGCTCAGCCGCTCACCGACCCGGTAGAAGGCCCAGGTGCCTTCCGGCACCCGTTCCAGCAAGCCGGCTTCGCAGAGCAGCTTGAGATGGCGCGACACGCGCGGCTGGCTCTGGCCCAGAATCTGGGTCAGTTCGGTCACGGTCAGCTCCGCCTGGCCGCACAGGGCGAGCAGGCGCAGCCGGGTCGGCTCCGCCGCCGCACGCAGCGCAGCCATCAGCATATCCAGGGTCAGGGCGGCATCAGGGCTCGTCATGCGCCATACATAAACATATCTTTATATTTTTGTATAGCTTCTTTCTCACCAAAGCGTGTCCAATGTCATGAAAAAGCCCCAGAAGCGGGGTTTGGTATGAAGCGCCGATGCATTATAACGACTCCCCGTCGCTTCGCCTGCCCCGAAAGACCTTTTCAGATAGGACTTTACCGACGATGTCGCGCTCGCTGACCGATTTTGCCGCTCCTGCCTTTGCCAGCCGCAGCCTGCTGCTGCCGCTGCGTCGCCTGGCTGCCGCCCTGCTGCTGCTGACCGGGCTGGCTTTTGTCACCCCGTCACAGCCGGCTCAGGCCCAAAGCGCTGGCGCCGATGGTTTCATCCGCAAGGTGGGCAGCGAGACCCTGGAAGCGCTCGACCGTTCGCTGGCGCAGGACAAGCGCGAAGACCTGGTGCGGGAATTGCTGGAAAAGCATCTCGACCTGCAAGGTGTCGGCCGCTTCTGCCTCGGCCGCTACAGCCGCGCGCTGAACGAGGCCCAGTCCAAGGAATATGAGCGCCTGTTCGTCGATTACCTGGTGAAGGTCTATGCCGGCCTGCTGGCGCAGTATGACGGCCAGACCATGAGCGTACATGACGGCATCAACCGGGCCAATGAAGGCAACGAACAGATCGTGCTGTCGCAGATCAACCGCAAGGCCGGCCCGCCGATCCGGGTCGAATGGAAAGTGATCGACAAGGCCGGCCAGCCCAAGGTGACCGATGTGATCATCGAAGGCGTCAGCATGGCCTTCACCCAGCGCCAGCAATTCGAATCGGTGATCCAGAATAACGGCGGCAAGGTGGATGCGCTGTTCGCCGCGATGAAGAAGCAGATCAGCCGCTAACGCCCGCATACACATGCAAACGGCGCCGCTTCCGGGGACGGCGCCGTTTTTGTGTCAGGTCTATGCACGATAGAATACGCCATCCACCTGGAGCTGGCGGTTGAGCCTGCGGCTGAAGGTGGTTTCCAGCATCAGATGTGGCACAAAGCCCCGGTCCATGATGTGGCGCGTCAAATCAAGGAATAACGCCTCGCCCTCATAGAGGCTGAAAAGCGACATTTCCATCTGAATGCCTATCACCTGGGACCAGGCCTGGCCAAACCCCTCCAGAACTTCCTTTTCGTAACCCTGGGTGTCGACTTTTACGAAAATGCGGTCCCCCGGCTTGCAATACTGCGTCACGATCTGCTCGACCGTGGTTACCGGCGTGGCGTGGCTGGCGACCACCTGAGTCCTGGGCAGGGCGGTCAGCAAGGCATCCTCGGGCGGACGAATACTGCTCATATCCGAACTTTCGGATTCATTCAGCAGCACTTCCCCTGCCCTGGCCCCCACAGCACAGCGCAGCGCCACATCCCAGCGGGAATCGGCGGCGGCGGCGCGCGTCAATGCGGCATGGGCCGATGGCACGGGCTCGAAGGAGACGATCCGGCCCTGATAACCGCTGGAGCGCAGTTCCCGTCCCGTCTGCCCGACATTGGCGCCGATATCCAGCACTGTATCAATACCATGCGCGCCCAGAGTGAGGACGATTTTGCCGGCCCGGGTCTTGTGGGGCTTGGGCTTGCGAAACAAAAACATGCTGCACAGCTTTTTCTGAAACAGAACAATCTGCGTAGGATAGGTGATAACCCCGTCCTGCGCAGCAGAAAATTTGGCCTAGAGCGTGATGAGATCATATTGACACGCTACGCCGAGGTAAATTTGGTCTTCGGGTAGGAGCGCGGCGCAGCGCGTAGTGGGGCTACGGGTAAGCCGCGCGACGGTCCAAGCGCGCGGGCGTCCGGTGGACGCCCGTGGGCGCGGACGCGCGAAGCGCTTGGCGAAGGCCAAATTTACCCGGCCCGTAGGGTTTCGTCTGGAGGTGGCATCCACGGCGTCGAAACGCTTGCAGGTACGAATGTACCTGCTGCGCGCTTCTCCTTGTGGGCTACCGCCTCCAGACGAAACGGAGCGCGTCAATATGATGTCATCACGCTCTAGAGCGGCCACGCCAGCGCCGCAATCAGAAAACTGAAACCCCGGCGGCCTGCTGGGCGGTGAGCTCCAGGGCATAGCCGGCAGAACGCACGGTGCGGATCACATCATCCTCGCCGTCGCCGTTCAGTGCCTTGCGCAGCCGGCGGATATGCACATCCACCGTGCGCTGCTCGACATAGATGTCGCGGCCCCAGACAGAATCCAGCAACTGATCGCGCGACAGCACGCGGCCGGGATGCTCCAGGAAAAACCGCAGCAGGCGGAACTCGGTCGGGCCGAGATGCACTTCACGGCCATTGCGCGTCACCTTGTGGGTGGCGATATCCATCACCAAACCGCCATAGGTCAGCACCTCCTCGGCCAGAGCCGGGCGGATGCGGCGCAGAACGGCACGGATACGGGCGAGCAATTCGCTCGGGCTGAACGGCTTGGCGATATAGTCGTCAGCGCCGGCATCCAGGCCGCGCACCCGGTCGGCTTCCTCGCCGCGCGCCGTCAGCATGATGATCGGCACATTGCGCGCATTGGGATCGCGGCGCAATTGGCGGCACACTTCCAGGCCGGAAAGCCGTGGCAGCATCCAGTCGAGCAGGATCAGGTCCGGCATATGCTCGGCGACGCGCAGCAAAGCCTGTTCGCCATCCACTGCCTCGTCAACCACGTAGTTTTCCTTTTCGAGGTTGTAGCGCAGCAAAGCCAGCAAAGCCGCTTCATCCTCGATCACCAGAACCCGCGGCTTCATCGCCACGCTCATGGCCCTACTCCCCTGCCTTGTCCACGGTGGCGAAACTGGTCTGGTCGCCCTTCGGGCGCTCCTCCTTCAGCATCTCACCCTTCACCGAATAATGGATCAGTTCCGCGATATTGGTGGTGTGATCGCCGATACGTTCGATGTTCTTGGCGATGAACAGCAGATGTGTGCAGGCCGTGATCGAACGCGGATCCTCCATCATGTAAGTCAGCAGTTCGCGGAACAGGCTGTTATACATGTCGTCCACATCCTCGTCGCGCAGCCAGACCGCATCGGCCTTGGCTGCATCGCCGGAGATATAGGCATCCAGGGTATCCTTGATCATCGACTGCACCAGGCCGGCCATGCGCGGCACCACGCTGACCGGGCGCACGATCGGCGACTGGTTCAGCACCATGGAGCGCTTGGCGACATTCTTGGCATAATCGCCGATGCGCTCCAGTTCGGAGGAGATACGCAAAGCCGAGACGATGATGCGCAGATCAATCGCCATCGGTTGGCGCAGGGCCAGCAGATTGATGGCGAATTCATCAAGCTGGGTGCGCAGGGCATCCACCTTGGCATCCCCCTTCACCACTTCGGTGGCGAGTTCGGAATCGCGCTTGGCCACCGCTTCCACGGCGGCGGCAAGCTGCGATTCCGCCAGGCCGCCCATCTGCACCACCAGCGTGCTGAGGCGCTTCAGATCCTCGTCATAGGCTTTGACGGTGTGACTGGCATTGGTCATGTCGGTCCTCGCTAATCCGGGGGGCGGCGTCAGCCGAAGCGCCCGGTGATGTAGCCCTGCGTGCGTTCGTCGCTGGGATTGGTGAAGATGGTCTTGGTATCGCCGGATTCCACCAGGATGCCGAGGTGGAAGAAGGCGGTCTTCTGCGACACGCGCGCCGCCTGCTGCATCGAGTGGGTAACGATCACGATGGTGTAGTTCTGGCGCAACTCGTCGATCAGTTCCTCGATATGCGCAGTGGCAATCGGGTCCAGCGCCGAGCAGGGCTCGTCCATCAGGATCACTTCCGGCGACACCGCCAGCGCGCGGGCAATGCACAGGCGCTGCTGCTGGCCGCCGGAAAGCCCGGTGCCGGCTTCGTTGAGGCGGTCCCCCACTTCCTTCCACAGGCCGGCCTGCTTCAGGCTCTTTTCCACGATCATGTCGAGTTCGTCGCGATTCTCGGCCAGGCCATGAATACGCGGGCCATAGGCGACATTCTCGTAAATCGTCTTCGGGAATGGGTTTGGCTTCTGAAACACCATGCCGACGCGGGCGCGCAACTGCACCACATCGACATCGGCATCGTAGATATCCAGCGTATCGAGATGGATTTCACCATCGACGCGGCAGCCGCGCACGGTGTCATTCATCCGGTTCAGCGACCGCAGGAAGGTGGATTTGCCGCAGCCCGACGGGCCGATCAGCGCGGTGACCGAATTGGCCTGGATATCCAGGTCGATCTGATTCAGCGCCTGCTTCTCGCCGTAGAACACATCGACCTTGCGGGCCGACATCTTCACCGGGGCAGTGGCGGTTTGACCATTGGGCATGGGAGGCTTTCCTGTTCTTTACCAGCGACGCTCAAACTTTTTCCGCAGCAGGATTGCCGCGAGATTCATCAGCAGCAGGAAGACCAGCAGCACGATGATTGCCGCCGAGGTCTTTTCCACGAAGCCGCGTTCAGCGCTGTCGGCCCACATGAAAATCTGCACCGGCAGCACGGTGGCGGCATCCACCGGCGAAACCGGGATATCGACGATGAAAGCCACCATGCCGATCATCAGCAACGGCGCGGTCTCGCCCAGGGCATGCGCCATGGCGATGATGGTGCCGGTGAGAATGCCGGGCATCGCCAGTGGCAGCACATGATGCATCACCGCCTGCAGCGGCGAGGCGCCGAGGCCGAGCGCCGCCTGGCGGATCGAGGGCGGCACGGCGCGCAGGGCGGCGCGCGCGGCGATGATGATCACCGGCAGGCTCATCAGCGCCAGCACCAGGCCGCCAACCAGCGGCGCCGAGCGCGGCATACCGAAAAAGCCGATGAATACCGCCAAGCCAAGCAGACCGTAGACGATCGACGGCACGGCGGCGAGATTGTTGATATTGACCTCGATGATCTCGGTCCAGCGATTCTTGGGGGCGAATTCCTCAAGATAGATCGCCGCCATGATGCCGAGCGGGAAAGCCACGATCAGCGTGATCAGCAAGGTGTAGAACGAGCCCACCACACCGCCCCAGACGCCGACCAGTTCCGGCTCCCGGCTATCGGCACCGGTGAAGAAGCGGGTGTTGAACTGCAATTCCAGGTCGCCACTGGCGCGCATGGCTTCGATCCAGCGCACCTGATTATCCTTGATCTTGCGCTGCCCCTCGGCGGCACCGGTATCGACCTGGCCCTTCACATATACATCCACATCCGACGATACCGGCAGCCAGACCTGCCGGCGCGCGCCGATCAGGGCCGGATCGGCCACCACCATGCGGCCGAGTTGCGCCTCGGCGCCGGCACTGACCATGCCCTGAAGCTGGCGCCGCTCGCCGCGGCTGCTCACTTCCGGGAAACGCTTCTGCAAGGCGGCAAGAATGATGCCGCCGTAATTGCCCTGCATGATCTTGCGCTGATCGGTGGTACCCGGCGGCGCGATCTGCTCGGCGCTGAATTCGATATCCAGCCGCAGATGGGTCTGGCGGAAGGCCGTGAATCCGTTGCTCAGGATGGTGAACAGCAGCACCGCCAACGCCGCCAGCGAGAACAGGATGGCGGCCAGGCCAACCATGCGGAAGCGGCGTTCGGCTGCATAGCGGGCCTTCAGGCGACGCTTGGCCGCATCGGTCATATGCAGGCCGGCATCGGCCGGCGCACGGGTCACGGCGGAAGTCTCCACGGCCATATCAGTCATATTGCTCTCGATATTTCTTCACGATGCGCAACGCGGCGATGTTGAGCGACAGGGTGACGATGAACAGCACCAGGCCGAGCGCGAAGGCGGCCAGCGTCTTCGGGCTGTCGAATTCCTGGTCACCGACCAGCAAGGCGGCGATATGCACGGTCACGGTGCTGACCGCGGCCAGCGGGTTGGCGGTGATATTGGCGGCCAGGCCGGCAGCCATCACCACGATCATGGTTTCGCCCAGCGCTCGGCTAAAGGCCAGGATCACCGAGGCGGCAATGCCCGGCAGAGCCGCCGGCAGGATGACCCGCTTGATGGTTTCCGATTGCGTGGCGCCCAGGCCGTAGGAACCGTCGCGCAGGCTCTGCGGCACGGCATTGATCACGTCATCCGACAGCGACGAGACGAAGGGAATGATCATGATGCCCATCACGAGGCCGGCAGCCAGAGCCGATTGCGACGCCACCTGCAGGCCGATGCTTTCGCCGACACGCTGCACGAAGGGCGCCACGGTGAGCGCGGCAAAGAAGCCATAGACCACGGTGGGGATGCCGGCCAGCACTTCCAGCGCCGGCTTGACCCAGGAGCGCAGCCGCTGCGGCGCATATTCCGCCATGTAGACCGCACTCATCAGACCCACCGGCACCGCCACGATCATGGCGATGGCGGCAATCAGCAAAGTGCCGGCAAATAGCGGCACCGCACCGAAGGCGCCGGAGGAGCCGATCTGGTCGGCGCGGATCGCCATCTGTGGCGACCAGGTGAGGCCGAACAGGAATTCGAGCGCATTGACCTTGGCGAAAAAGCGGCTGGCCTCAAAGACCAGTGAGAGCACAATGCCGATGGTGGTGAATACCGCCAGCACCGAGGCCACGATCAGCAGCCAGTTGGCGACACGCTCGACATGATTACGGGCGCGAAATTGCGGCGCCATGCGCTTGAGGCCGTAGAGCATGCCGCCAATGCAGGTGCAGAGCGCCAGCACCCAGAGCGCGGCATCGCCGGTATGGCGCAGGCTGATGTAATGCTCGGCCGCAGCGCGCAAAGCCGGATCGGCGCGCTCCATCGGCACCAGGCCATAGGCGATATTGCGGATATTCGACATGGCGAGCGAAAGCTGGTCGGCGCGCTGGGCCAGGATTTCCGGCGGCAGCGCATTCTGCACCAGCAGGCGCACCACGGTATCCTCGGCAGCGATCCAGCCCAGGAATAGCAGGATGGCGGGCAGGCCGCACCAGATCACCACATACCAGCCATAGAAGGTGGGCAGGCTGTGCAGGTTGGCGATCTTGCCACCAGCCCTGCCGATGGCGCGGCCACGGCCCAGGCGGTAGCCGAGAAAGGTCAGGACAAACAGAACCGCCAGCAGAAACGTCAATGATGGCATGAGACCCCCAGCGGTCCTCTAGCAATGCGCGTCAGAGATGCGACGCGAAACAGGCTGTGCAGAGCAGGAAAAACCGGCGGCCAGGCAGGCCGGCCGCCGGGCTTGGCATTACATCGCCAGGTTGGTCAGACCGGTGACCTGCGAGCGGACCTTCTCCATCTCCGGCTTCGGCATCGCCACCAGGCCCTTCTTCTCCAGGTAGCCACCGGCCGCCATGGCGCGGTCGGAAACATACTCGGCGAGGAATTCCTTCATGCCCGGCACAACGCCGACATGGGCCTTCTTGATGTAGACGAAGAGCGGACGCGAGACCGGATACTTGCCGCTGGAGATGGTCTCGAATTCAGCTTCGACGCCGTCCACGGCCACGTCCTGCAGCTTGTCGATATTCTCTTCCAGGAAGGAATAGCCGAAGATGCCCATCAGGCCGGTGCCGCCGGAAACCAGGCGCTGCACGATCAGATTGTCGTTTTCGCCGGCTTCGATATAGACGCCGTCTTCACGCAGCTTGCCGCAAGCGGTGGCGCGGGCCTTGGAGTCGCTGATCGCCTTGATTTCGGCGAAGCTCTTGCAGCCATGGTCCATGACCAGTTCGACGAAGCTGTCGCGGGTACCCGAGGTCGGCGGCGGGCCCATCACTTCGATCTTCCAATCCGGCAGGCTGGAATCGATCTGCTTCCAGGTCTTGTAGGGGTTCGGCGCCAGCTTGCCATCCACCGGCACCTGCGCCGCCAGCGCCAGCCAGATCTGCTCGCGCTTCAGGCTGACCTGCTGGCCACCCTTCTTCATCGCGATGGCGATGCCGTCGAAGCCCACCTTCATCTCGACGATTTCCTTCACGCCATTGGCGGCGCACTGCTCATACTCGGCCTTGGTGATGGCGCGCGAGGCATTGGTCATGTCGGGATGCTGGGTGCCGACGCCGGCGCAGAACAGCTTCATGCCACCGCCAGTGCCGGTGCTTTCCACGATCGGCGCCTTGAAGCCGCCGGTCTGGCTGAAACGCTCGGCCACGGTGGTGGTGAAGGGATAGACGGTGGAGGAGCCGACGACGCGGATCTGGTCGCGGGCGGCCTGGGCCGAAGCCTCGCCAGCCAGGCCGAAAGTGGCGGTGGCAGCCAGGGCGGTCAGGAGGAGCGTCTGCTTGATCACGATGAAACCTCTCTTGGTGGCAGGGCGCGTCGCCGGACCGGATGCCCAGGCGGCGCGCTGTCTCGTCAGCTTGCGGCTTCCCTATGACCCGCTGCGGCTGACGGCGCGGACCCTACCGATGCGCGGTGACATAGATGTGACTCTTGTGTTGCAGCCGTATGACAATCGCAGATGTTTTTGACAAAAATATAGAGAACTATTATCGAACAATAGGCAGCCTAACAGAGAAAGTAGAGCCGACCCCAACCTCTGAATCGATGACAAGACGGCCACGATGACGGCTGACGATATGTTTCACGATGGCCAGGCCAAGGCCGGTGCCGCCCATTTCACGGCTGCGCGCCGAGTCGACGCGGTAGAATCGTTCAGTGAGCCTTGGCAGATGCTGTTTCGGGATGCCCTCGCCCTGATCCGCCACCGCGACTTCCAGGCCGAATTCATCATGCCGGCGCAGGCTGACACGCACCTCGCTGCCGGCGCGGCCATATTTCACCGCATTGTCGATCAGGTTCTGAAACACCTGCAGCAATTCATCGCGCGCCCCGGGGGTCGGCGGCGCCTGCGCGTCGAGATCGAGCCGGATCGTCACCTGGCGCGCCTCGGCCTGCGGCTGCAAGGCCTCGGCCAGGCCACGCAGCAGCGGCGCCAGCGCCACGGCGTCGCGCGGCCGGTCATGCTCGCGCATCTCGATCTGCGACAGCGACAAAAGGTCGTTGATCAGCCGCGCCATGCGCCCGGCCTGATCGCGCATGATGCCGAGAAAACGGATGCGCGCCGGCTCGTCATCGCGCGCCGGGCCGAGCAGGGTTTCGATGAAACCGACCAGGCTGGCCAGCGGGGTGCGCAATTCATGGCTGGCATTGGCGACAAAATCCGCCCGCATCCGCTCGGCCTTGCGCAACGCCGTGATGTCATGCAGCGCCAGCACCGCCACCATGTCGCGCCGCGCCGCCTCAACACCGGTACCAGCCCCTGTACCAGCCCTGGCATCGCTGGATGATGGCAAAGCTGCCACACGCAGCGAAAAGCTGCGGCCTTCGGCAGTGGGCAGGGTGAAATCCACCGCAATCAGCCCTTCCTGCCCAGACAATACCTGATCCGCCGCTTCCAGCGCCGCCGGATGGCGCAAGGCCAGCGACAGGTCCTGCCCCACCATCTCATTGCCGAACAGGCGGCGGGCGGCATGGTTGGCACGGGTGACGCGGCGTTCGCGATCCAGCACCAGCAGCGGATCGGGCAAGGCATTCAGGATCGCCTCGGCGGTGGTGGATTGCAGCGCCGCCTGGCCCTTCTCGCTCACCAGATGGCGGCGCAGCCGCTCCACCGTGGCGTCCAGCTCGCCCAGCATGGTCCAGGCATCCCAGTTGCCCGGCGGGCGCGGCTCGTCGGCCAGGATGCTTTCGGCGCGTTCCAGCGCCCCGCGCACGGTGCGCGAATGCCACCAGGCAAAGGCAAGATGTACGGCAAAGGCCGGCAGGCCGATCAGCAGGGCCTCGCGCCAGGTCAGCGCCGCCCGCGCCACCGCCACCGCCAGCACCACCGCCACCGGCAGGCCGAGCAAAGCCGACAGCGCCAGCCAGCGCCCGAATGGCAACCTGGCGCCGGGCGGGCGGCCGTTCATGGCGCCACTCCCGTCATGGCCGCCAGCGCAGCAAGGCTTCGGCCAGGCCGCGCAACACGCCGATCAGCGCGGCGGCGCGCGCCGGATCATAGGGGTTCGGCACCGCCTCATCCATGTAGCAGGCTTCCGCCAGTTCCAATTGCAGCGCATGCATGCCATCGGCCGGGCGGCCGTAATGGCGCGTGATATAGCCGCCCTTGAAACGCCCGTTATGCACATGGCTGAAACGCGTATCGGCAGACAGCGCGGCATAGGCGGCGGCGGCCAGGTTCGGCGCACAGCTCTGTCCATCATTGGTGCCAAGATTGAGATCGGGCAGCCGGCCCTCAAAAAAGCGCGGCACCATGCTTGGAATGCTGTGGCCATCCAGCAGCACCACAAAACCATGCCGCGCCTTGATCGCCGCCAACTCGGCCGCCAGGCGATCATGGTAGGGCTGCCAGTATAACTGGCGCCGCTCGGCCATCTCGGCCGCCGAGACAACACTGCCATCGGTATAGATCGGCGCATTGCCGAAGGTGCGGCTGGGGCAGAGCTCGGTATTGTCGGCGCCCGGATAAAGCGGCTTGCCTTCCGGGTCGCGGTTCAGGTCCACCACATAGCGCGACAGCTTGGCCGCCATCAGCCCGGCGCCCAGGCCGGTGGCAAAGTCATACAGCTTCTCCACATGCCAGTCGGTATCCGGCAGGCGCAAGGCAGCCTCGGTCATGCGGCCGGCCAGCGCCGGCGGCAGGCCGGTGCCGCAATGCGGCACATTGACCAGCACGGGCAGTTCGCCCGGGTGGAAATCATATAAGGCGCTCGGCTCACTCATCACTCACATCCGATCCGATTCTGGCACGGCTTGGCAGCCGATTTTATGACAGCGCGGAAATTTCTCATAAACTATTGATGCAAATATAAAATCTACATCAAATCAGTTCTGGCATCCGGCCCCGTCCGCTATCCTGATGGATATTCTGTATACGCAGCGCGGAACCACGACACCATGGATTTTTCATCACTCGGCTTCGGCCCGGCTGAGATCGGCGCCTTTTTTGAAGTGCTCATGATCAACATCGTGCTGTCGGGCGACAATGCCATTGTCATCGCCCTGGCGGTGGCCGGCCTGCCCGAAGCCCAGCGCAACAAGGGTATTCTCTGGGGCATCATTGGCGCCACCGGCTTGCGGCTGATTTTCACCGCCGTGGCGGTGCAGTTGATGGCGGTGATCGGCCTGATCCTGGCCGGCGGCCTGATGCTGTTCTGGGTCGCCTGGAAGATGGCGCAGGAATTACGCGCTCAGGGCCATGGTGAAGATTCAGCGGAAAACGGCGACGAAGCGCCGAAATCCCTGCGCCAGGCGATCATCCAGATCGTGATCGCCGATGTCTCCATGTCGCTCGACAACGTGCTGGCGGTGGCCGGTGCGGCGCGGCAATACCCCTATATCCTGGCTTTTGGCCTGATCCTTTCCATCGCCCTCACCGCCGTGGCCTCCAACCTGATCGCCCGCCTGCTCGACCGCTACCGCTTCCTGGGCTATATCGGCGTGGCCATCATCTGCTATGTGGCTTTTGAGATGGTATGGGATGGCGGCATCCAGGTGATGGCGGCAACCCATCTCGACGAGGTTTTACACATCCATCTACCGTGAAATTTGCCTTGCCGGGACCGGCATGCCGATCCGATGGGGCATTGTTTATGGTCAGTTAATTTGATAACTCCTGCCATCCCATTCGCATAGCAGGCAGACCAGAGACATGGATTTCACCCTTTTCGGCTATGTAATCGAAGCCTCGCATATCGAGGCTTTCCTCAAAGTGCTGATGATCGACATCGTGTTGTCGGGCGACAATGCGATCGTGATCGGCATGGCGGTGGCCGGCCTGCCCGCCGCCGACCGTGGCAAGATCATCTTCTACGGCATCATGGCCGCCACCATCATGCGCATCGGCTTCGCCGCCGTGGCGGTGCAGTTGCTCTCCATCATCGGCCTGACCCTGGCGGGCGGCCTGCTGCTGGCCTGGGTAAGCTGGAAGATGTGGCGAGAATTGCGCCATCAGGCCAAGGCCGAGGGTGGCGAGGCCACCAGCGAAAAGGCGGCGCCGAAGAGCAAGCGCGAAGCCATTATCCAGATCATCATGGCCGACGTCTCGATGTCGCTCGACAACGTGCTGGCGGTGGCCGGCGCGGCGCGCGAGCATCCCTACATCCTGGCTTTCGGCCTGGTGCTCTCCATCGCGCTGATGGCAGTGGCGTCCAAGTTCATTGCCCGCCTGCTCGACCGCTATCACTGGATTGCCTATATCGGCCTGCTCATCATCGTCTATGTCGCGGCCGAGATGATCTATAATGGCGGTTTCCAGGTGCTGAACGCCCTGGCACCCAAGGCCTGACGCGACCATGACCGCAGCCCGGCACAACGCTTCCGGCAGTTCCAGCCGCCGCCAGGCGCTGGTGCTGCTCGGCGCTGCGCCGCTGGCGGCGGCCCTGCTGCCGCGCCTGGCCCAGGCGGCGCCGGAAGATGCGCGCCGCCTGCTCGGCGACCTGGTGAAGACCCAGCCAAAACCCGGCCGGGTCAGCATCAAGACCAACGACATTGCCGAAAACGGCAATACCGTGCCGGTGACGGTGAGCGTGGACAGCCCGATGACCGAGGCCGACCATGTGCGGGCGATCCACGTCATCTCCGATGCCAACCCGCAGCCCGGCGTGGCCAGCTTCATGCTCGGCCCGGATAGCGGCAAGGCCGAAGTGTATTTCCGCATGCGTATGGCCGCCTCGCAGAATCTGATCGTGGTGGCGGAAATGAGCGACGGCACGACCTGGAGCGCCAGCCGTGCCGTGACCGTCACCATCGGCGGCTGCAGCAACGCATGAGCCAGAACGTGCAACCCCGCATCCGCGTGCCGCAAAGCGCCAAAAAAGGCGAGGTGGTGGAAATCCGCACCCTGCTGACGCATCCGATGGAATCGGGCCAGCGCCGCGATGCCGATGGCAAGCCGATCCCGCGCAAGATCATCAACCGCTTCACCTGCCGCTATAACGGCAAGCTGGTTTTCGACGCGAAGCTGGAGCCGGGCATCGCCGCCAACCCGACGCTGAATTTTTTCATCCGCTGCACGGCATCGGGCAAACTGGAATTTGCCTGGACGGATGACGACGGCAGCATCTACGCCACCACACAAGCCATTACGGTGAGTTAAAGCTGAGAATCCGGCGCTGCGTCTGACGCGGGCGGCTCGGCGGCTTCGCTGGCGGTTGCGGCCGCCGCAGCGGCGCGCGCCGCCATGCGGGCCTGATAGCGTTCCACCGCAGATGCCACTTCCTGCGCCAGCGCGCTGGCCTGCTTGCCCGGATTGAAGAAGGCCAGGATGGCATCCGCCAGGGTCTGCAGCAATTCCAGCAGCTTGCGGCCTTCCGGCGATGCGCCCAGCAGCAAGCTGCCGGCGATGATCTGGCGGGCGGTCAGGATCAGCGGATCGCAGAGTTTGCCGATATGCGCCAGATCGGTGTCGACGACGCGGCGGGCAATTTCCTCGGCCGATTCGATCAGGTCGGCGAGCAAGTCGCGCGTCGCCTTCTGCACCATGCCGCGGCGATAGGCCGGCACCACCTGCTGCGCCACGAAGGCGATGCGGAAAGCCGATTGTTTCAGGCGTAAGCCCTGCACCTGTTCCTGCGCCGCTGCCAGGGTCTGCTGCGTCTGCGCCACATCCACCGCCTGGCCGAGCAGCTTGCTGCGCAGCATGTTGGGCACATCGATCAGCGGAATCTGGCTATCGCCGCGATCCACCGTCTTGCGACGATCGGGGCCGATATAATCCGCCGTCACCACGAAGGGCTTGCGCGCATTGGCCAGCACTTCGATACGCTCCACCAGCGTGCGCGTGTTGAGCGGCTTGACCAGCAGATCGTCGGCGCCGGCATCCACTGCGGCCCGCACCATGTTTTGCGAGGCTTCCCAGGTGGTGACGATGGCCGGCAGAAAGGGGTTGTTACCCACCTTGCCATGGCGCATGGCACGCAGCATGGCACAGGCATCGCCACCCGGCAGCGCGGCATCCATCAGCAAAAGATCGGGCCGCGCCACCGCCAGCAGATCGGGGAAGCCGTTCAGGCTGTCAAATTCACGCTGATTGGTGAATCCGGCACCGCTCAGCGCCTGCCGGTAGAGCTGGCGCATGCCATTATTCGCGTCGCCGAACAGAATGCGTATGTCGCGCCGAAACTCACGATTCATGCCCGGAGTGTATCGCCGCTATCGCGCCGCAACAAGCGACCAGCACGCTCCACGCGCTGTCATATCTCCGTTATACGCGCGGTATAAGGTATACCAAACAACCGGATATAGTCGCGCCTGCCTAGCAATTGGGCAAACAGCCGACACTCCATCAACTGCGTGGCTTGGCGCGCGCCGTTGGCGGCGCATTGGCCGGGTCTTCGGGCCAGGGATGTTTGGGATATTGCCCGCGCATTTCGGCCCGCACGGCGCGATAGCTGGATTGCCAGAAGCCGGCCAGATCGCTGGTCACCTGCAACGGGCGGCGGGCCGGCGACAGCAGGTGCAACAATAATTTCATCCGGCCGCCGGCAATCGCCGGTGTCTCGTGCTCGCCAAACATTTCCTGCAGCCGCACCGCCAGCACCGGCACATCGCCGGACACATAATCGATCGGCAGCGAATTGCCGGTCGGCACCCGCCAATGGCTCGGCGCTTCGGCGTCCAGCAGGCGGCTTTGCCGATAATCCAGCCGGCTCTTCAGAATGCCATGCAGATCGAGAGTGGCGAGATGGCTCAGCTTGGTCATGCCATCCAGATGCGGGCCGAGCCAGTCCGGTAAATCCGCGAGTAAGCCGGCATCGCTGACATCCGGCCAGTCGGCGGCTTCCGGCAGCAGGCGGCGCAGCAGCAGCACCCGCGCCTGCCATTGCCGCAGCCCGTCGCTCCACGGCAGCACGCCCAGCCCGGCCCGGGCGATGCCCTCCAGCAAAGCGGCGCGCAAAGCTTCCGGCGCCGGCTTGTCGAGCAGGCGTTCCTTCAGCACCAGCGCCCCGAGCCGGCGCTGGCGCCGCGCCAGCACGGCGCCTTCGCGCTCATCCCAGAGCACGGTTTCACGGGTCTCGATGGCATTGCCGAGTTCGGCCTCGATCTCGGCCTCGCGCACCGGAGCGGCCAGAAACACCCGCGCATCAGCCTGGGCGCCATCCAGTTCGGCAATCGCCAGATACGGTTCGCGGCACAGCGGATCAAGTTCATCCAGCCGTGCGCCGCGTCCGCCGCTCATCACATAGGCTCCCACAGCACCGGCAGACTGGCCGCGCTGTTTTGCCACCCGATCGGGATAGGCCAGCGCCACCAGCAGGCCGGCCGCCTCCGCATCGCCGCCATGGCGCGGCAGCTTCAGGCGGCGGCGCCAGTCTTCCGCCAGTTGCCGCACCACACGCAAAGCATTGCCATCGATACGCAGGCCATGCGGGCCACGCTCCTGGCCGCGCTCCTGGCCATTGCCGCGCAGCACGGCTTCCAGGCGCCAGCGCAAATCCGCATCGCGCGGGCCGCGCGCCTCGGCCCGGGCGATATCGCGTTCCGACAGCAACGCAGCCAGGGTACAGGCCAGCGCGCCCAGCGACTGCCCCTCTGCGCCGCGCAATTCGGCACCGCGCAGCACCATATGCGCCAGGCGCGGATGCAGCGGCAGATCGCTCATCGCGCGGCCATGCGGCGTGATCACATCATCGCCGTCCAGCGCACCGAGATCGCGCAGCAGGCGCCGTGCCTGGGCCAGATTGGCGGCTGGCGGCGGATCGAGCCAGGGCAAGGCGCCGGCATCACGCGCGCCCCAGGCGGCGAGATCGAGCGCCAGCGGCGCCAGATCGGCCACGGCAATTTCCGGCGCGGTGAATTTCGCCAGGCCACCATGCGCTGCCTCGGCCCAGAGCCGGTAGCAGAGCCCCGGCGCCAGGCGGCCGGCACGGCCCTGGCGCTGTTCGGCGGAAGCCTGGCTGACCCGCACGGTTTCCAGCCCGCTCATGCCGGAACGCGGCGAGAAGCGCGGCTGCCGCATGAAGCCGCCATCCACCACCACGCGCACGCCTTCGATGGTCAGGCTGCTTTCGGCAATCGCGGTAGCCAGCACCACCTTGCGCCGGCCAGGCGGGCTGGGCTGGATCGCCGCATCCTGTTGCGCCCCGGCCAGATCGCCATATAGCGGCATCACATCCACCTGCGGCGACAGGCCGGCCTCCTGCAACTTGGTCTGCACACGGCGGATTTCGGCGATGCCGGGCAGAAATACCAGCAGATCGCCGCCGCCCGTCGCCGCCGTATCGGCCAGCGCCTCGCGCACCGTATCCGCCACCGCCTGATCCAGCCGCTGCGCCGGCCCCATCGGCCGCCAGCGGGTTTCGACCGGAAAGCTGCGCCCGGCGCCGCTCACCACCGGCACCGTTTGCCGCCCTGGCGCGCCACCCTGGCGCAGCAGATCGGCAAACGGCGCCGCATCCAGCGTCGCCGACATCGCCACCAGACGCAGATCTGGGCGCAGGGCAGCCCGCGCCTCCAGGCACAAGGCCAGCGCCAGATCGGTTTCCAGGCCACGCTCATGCACTTCGTCGAACAACACGGCAGCAATGCCGGTCAATTCCGGATCCTGCTGCAAGCGGCGCAGGAATACGCCATCGGTATGCACCTCGATCCGCGTCGCCGGCCCGACCTGGGCATCCAGGCGCACGCGGTAGCCCACCGTCTCACCCACCGCCTCGCCAAGCTGGCTGGCCAGCCGCCGCGCCGCCATGCGCGCCGCCAGCCGGCGCGGCTCCAGCATGATGATCTTACCGCCCTGCGCCATCCAGGGTTGCTCCAGCAGGGCCAGCGGTAATAGGGTAGTCTTGCCCGAGCCGGGCGGCGCCTGCACCACAAGACTGGTGCCATCGCGCAAGGCCGCCGTGATCTCCGGCAGGATCGCCTTGATCGGCAGGCCGCTACTGGCCAGCGCATGGGAGAGTTGCGTTTTTAGCAATGCTCGGTCCGCCCGGATTCTGAGAGTCTAGGCAAAATCATTTTTACCCAAGGCCTATCCACGTGCCCGTTTCCGCAGCCATACCCGGCGCCAACAACCTGCCCCGGGCCATGGCCCTCATGCTGCTTTCCGCCATGTGCTTCGTTGCCATGCATGGCGTGGTCAGCCGCATCACGCAAGAGCTTCACCCCTTCGAAGCCGCCTTCTTCCGCAATCTGTTCGGCTTCATCGTGCTGTTGCCGGCGCTGATCAAGGCCAATTTCACCCCGTTCCGCACCACCAAACTGCATCTGCATGGCATCCGTGGCCTGGCCAACGGCACCTCCATGCTGCTGTTTTTCACCGGCCTGAGCATGACCCCGCTGGCCGAGGTGACGGCGCTGAGCTATGCCGCGCCGCTCTTCGCCACCATCGGTGCGGTGCTTGTGCTGCGCGAGCAGATTCGTGTCCGCCGCATCGTCGCTCTGGCCGTGGGCTTCGTCGGCATGCTGATCGTTTTGCGGCCCGGCTTTACCGCTATGGGCCTGGGGCCGTTGCTGGTGCTGGCTTCCACGGTGTTGTGGGCGGTATCGATGGTGGATATCAAAATCCTGTCGCGCACCGATTCCAGCCTCACCATCGCCACCTATATGCTGGTCTTCATCATGCCGATCAGTTTTGTGGCGGCGTTGTTTCACTGGCAGACGCCGACCTGGCACCAGTTGATCTGGCTGTTTGCGCTCGGCGCGCTCGGTTCCGGCGGCCAGTTGCTGTTCACCGAATCGATGCGGCTGGCCGATACCTCGATCCTGATGCCGCTGGATTTCACCAAGCTGATCTTCGCCAGCATTCTGGGCTATCTGGCCTTTGGCCAGGTGCCTGATTTATGGACATGGGTCGGCGGCACCATCATCTTCGCCAGCACCATATATATATCCTTCCGCGAACATCAGCTCGCGAAGGCCCAGGCCGCCATGGAGGCGCCCGCGAAATAGGCAGTATCCGTCCCACTCTGCCGCAACGCGCAAGACAAATTCTTTTTTTCGCGGCAGCTATTTACATCTTTGGTCTAATACCCTTACATGACGCGGCTGTCATGTGAGGAGATAACTCCTGCGTGCGGCCAGGGAGTAAAAAATATAAGGGCGGCACCGCACATGGCCGAAGACCATATTCTTACGACCGAGGGGCTTACCAAGGAATTCGCCGGTTTTGTTGCGGTGAAGGATGTCCACCTCAAGGTCAGGCGTCACACGATTCATGCGCTGATTGGTCCGAATGGCGCTGGCAAGACGACGTGCTTCAACCTGCTGACCAAGTTCCTGCCGCTGACGCGCGGCAAGATCAGCTATAACGGGCGCGACATTTCCTCGGCCAAGCCGGCGGATATCGCGCGTTCGGGCCTGGTGCGCAGTTTCCAGATTTCGGCGGTGTTTCCGCATCTGTCGCTGATCGAGAATGTGCGTGTCGCGTTGCAGCGGCCGCTCGGCACCAGCTTTCATTTCTGGCGCTCGGAGCAGAGCCTGAACCAGCTCAATGCCCGCGCCGAGGAATTGCTGGAGGCCGTCGGCCTGACCGAATTCGCTCATCTCACTGCCGTTGAACTGCCCTATGGCCGCAAGCGCGCGCTGGAAATCGCCACCACGCTGGCGCTGGAACCGGAGATGATGCTGCTCGATGAACCGATGGCCGGCATGGGCCATGAGGATATCGAGAAGATCTCCGACCTGATCAAGCGCGTGGCCAAGAACCGCACCGTGCTGATGGTGGAGCATAACCTGTCGGTGGTGGCCAAGCTGTCCGACACCATCACGGTGCTGCGCCGTGGCGAAATCCTGGCCGAGGGCAATTACGACACCGTGTCGCGCAATCCCGAGGTGATCGAAGCGTATATGGGGACCGGTCATGGCTGAGGCGCAACTCGCGGTCAACAACCTGCATGGCTTCTATGGCGAGAGCCATATCCTGCATGGCATGGAATTCGAGGTCGCCAAGGGCGAAGTGGTGACTTTGCTCGGCCGCAACGGCGCCGGCAAGACCACCACCATGAAGGCCGTGATGGGCATGCTGGCGCAGCGTACCGGCTCGGTCAGCTTCGAAGGCAAGGAATTGATCAAGCTGCCCTCGAACGAGATCGCGCGCAGCGGCCTGGCCTTCTGCCCGGAAGAGCGCGGCATCTTCTCGTCGCTGAATGTGTATGAGAACCTGACCCTGCCGCCGGTGGTGAAACCGGGCGGCATGAGCCTGGACGATATCTACCAGATTTTCCCCAATCTCAAGGAACGCTTGAAGAGCCAGGGCACCAAGCTGTCCGGCGGCGAGCAGCAGATGCTGGCGATCGGCCGCATCCTGCGCACCGGGGCGAATTTCCTGCTGCTCGACGAACCCACCGAGGGCCTTGCCCCGGTCATCGTGCAGCAGATCGGCGCCATGATCCGTCTGCTCAAGCAGAAGGGCTTCACGGTGCTGCTGGTCGAGCAGAATTTCCGCTTCGCCAGTACCGTCGCAGACCGCCATTACGTGGTCGAGCACGGCAAGGTGATCGACATGATCCCCAATGATCAGATCGCCGCCAATACTCACAAACTCGAACAGTATCTCGGGGTATGAACAAGTTAACTAACAGGAGGAAACCATGCGTGTGAAGTATCTGCTCGCCACGGCCGCGGCCGTGTTGACTGCCGGTGGCGCCAATGCCCAGATTTCCGATGGCGTGATCAAGCTCGGCGTGATGAATGACCAGTCCGGCCTCTATGCCGACGTGTCCGGCCCGGGCGGCACCTGGGCGGCCAAGAAGGCCGTGGCCGATTCCGGCATCGAAAGCCGTGGCTTCAAGGTGGAAGTGGTTTTCGCCGATCACCAGAACAAGCCGGATATCGGCTCCAACGTCGCCCGCCAGTGGTATGACGTGGACAAGGTGGATGCCATCGTCGACGTGCCGACTTCCTCGGTGGCGCTGGCGATCAACAACATCACCAAGGAAAAGAACAAGGTGTTCATCGGCTCCGGCCCGGCCACCTCGGATCTGACCGGCCCGCAATGCTCGCCCAACACCGCGCACTGGACCTACGATACCTGGGCGCTGGCCAACGGCACCGGCAAGGCGATCGTGCAGACCGGCGGCAAGTCCTGGTACTTCGTCACCGCCGACTATGCCTTCGGTCACGCCCTGGAGCGCGATACCGGCAATGTGGTGAAGGCCAATGGCGGCACCGTGACCGGCGCCGTGCGGCATCCCTTCCCGGGCACCGACTTCTCGTCCTTCCTGCTGCAGGCACAGGCTTCCAAGGCGCAGATCGTCGCCTTCGCCAATGCCGGCGGCGACACCATCAACTCGATCAAGCAGGCGGCTGAATTCGGCATCGTCGAAGGCGGCCAGAAGCTGGCCGGCATGCTGATGTTCATCACCGACGTGCATTCGCTCGGCCTCAAGACCGCCCAGGGCCTGAACTTCACCACCGCCTGGTACTGGGATGCGAATGACAACAACCGCGCCTTCGCGAAGGAATTCGCGGCGGCCAATGGCGGCAAGATGCCGACCATGGTGCATGCCGGCATCTATTCCGGCGTGATCCATTACCTGAAGGCCGTGGAAGCGCTGAAGAGCGATGCCGATGGCGTCAAGGTGGTCGACAAGATGAAGGAACTGCCGAGCGAGGATAAGCTGTTCGGCAAGGGCGTGCTGCGCAAGGATGGCCGCCATGTGCATGACATGTACCTGGTGGAAGTGAAGAAGCCCAGCGAATCGAAGTATGCCTGGGACTACCTCACCGTGAAGAAGACCATCCCGGCTGCCGAAGCCTTCCGCCCGATGAGCGAAGGCAACTGCCCGCTGGTCAAGTAAGCGACCGCATTGCGGCGGGGATGCCGGACTACCGGCATCCCCTTCCGCAAATCCGCCACCGCCTTGCAGCGGAAGGCCCGCCGGTTCACCGGTCAATGGCCCTCCCCTCCAGGGCGCCCGCAGGGTGCCGCAAGAATATGGCCCGAGCCGCCAATGGCCCGGGCGATGACAGGGTTTTATATAAAGTAAGGGGGACCTCTCAGCGATGTTCGAGCTGCTCGGCATACCGCCGCAGGCATTGTTCGGCCAGCTGCTGCTCGGCCTGATCAATGGCGCCTTTTATGCCATGTTGAGCCTGGGCCTGGCGGTTATCTTTGGCCTGCTTAACGTGATCAACTTCACCCATGGCGCGCAATATATGATGGGCGCCTTTGTGGCATGGATGCTGCTGAACTGGATCGGGGTGCCGTATTGGGGCGCTCTGCTGCTGGCGCCGATCATCGTCGGTGCCTTCGGCATCCTGCTCGAACGGTTATTCCTGCGAAGATTGTATCACCTCGACCATCTGTATGGCCTGCTGCTCACCTTCGGCCTGGCGCTGATCGTGGAAGGCGTGTTCCGCAAGCAGTTCGGCTCGTCCGGCCTGCCCTACGAGAACCCGATCCCGGGCGGCCAGCGGCTCAGCTTCATGTTCCTGCCCAATTACCGCGCCTGGGTGGTGGTGGCCTCGCTCGCCGTCTGCCTCGGCACCTGGTACATGATCGAGCGCACCAAGCTCGGCTCGTATCTGCGCGCCGCCACCGAGCGGCCCGACCTGGTGCAGGCCTTCGGCATCAACGTGCCGCGCATGATCACGCTGACCTATGGCTTCGGCGTCGGCCTGGCGGCCATGGCCGGGGTGCTGGCGGCGCCGATCTACTCGGTCAACCCGCTGATGGGCTCCAACCTGATCATCGTGGTGTTCGCCGTGGTGGTGATCGGCGGCATGGGCTCGATCATGGGCGCCATCGTCACCGGCTTCGGCCTCGGCATCGTCGAGGGCCTGACCAAGGTGTTTTATCCCGAGGCGTCCAGCACGGTGATCTTCATCATCATGGCCATCGTTCTCATGATCAAGCCGGCCGGCCTGTTCGGCACGCCCAAGTGACGCAGTGAGGCCGGAAAGATGCTGAAAAACCGCGAAACCCAAGTCTACCTGCTGCTGCTGGCCCTCGCCCTCGTGGCCCCGGCAATGGTTTATCCCGTGTTCCTGATGAAGGTGCTGTGCTTTGCACTCTTCGCCTGCGCCTTCAACCTGCTGATCGGCTATGTCGGGCTGCTCTCCTTCGGCCATGCCATGTTCTTCGGCAGTGCCGCCTATATCAGCGGCTATACCATCAAAGCCTGGGGCTTCTCCCCGGAACTGGGCATCCTGACCGGCACCCTGGTGGCGGCCTTCCTCGGCCTGATCGCCGGCGCCATCGCCATCCGGCGCCAGGGCATCTACTTCGCCATGGTCACGCTGGCGCTGGCGCAGATGGTGTTCTTCTTCTGCCTGCAGGCCAAGTTCACCGGCGGCGAGGATGGCATCCAGGCGATCCCGCGCCGCGCCCTGTTCGGCTTCATCGATATCAAGAGCGACCTCACCTTCTACTACGTGGTGCTGGCGATCTTCGTGTTCGGCTTCCTGGTGATCCATCGCGCCATCCATTCGCCCTTCGGCCAGGTGCTGAAGGCGATCCGCGAGAATGAGCCGCGCGCCGTCTCGCTCGGCTACCGGGTCGACCAGTACAAGCTGCTCGCCTTTGTGCTGTCGGCCTCGCTGGCCGGCCTGGCCGGCGCCACCAAGGCCATCGTCTTCCAGCTCGCCTCGCTCACCGACGTGACCTGGCAGATGTCGGGCGAAGTGGTGCTGATGACCCTGGTCGGCGGCATGGGCACCATCCTCGGCCCGGTGATCGGCGCCGCCGTGATCATCACCATGCAGAACTATCTTGCCGGCTTCGGCGAATGGGTCCTGGTCATCCAGGGCGCCATCTTCGTCATCGTCGTCATGGCCTTCCGCAGAGGCATCGTCGGTGAGTTCACTGCATGGTGGCAGAAGCGCAGCGCCTCCTGATCGGAGACGAATACGCAGCGGAAATGGGGCCTCAAGGCCCCATTTTCATGTCCGGGACAACGCAGCGCCGCCCATGTCCTGATTTTGTTCTATTCCGGACTCGCCAGACGGCGCCGGACGCGCCATATTCTGCGCCATGAGCAAAGCCCAGCCCATCACCAACCTGGACCGCCAGGTCGAAGATCCCGACCGTTTTGCGGACGCGAATTTTCCGGATTTCCAGCCACATCGGCCGGAACGCCCGGCCAAGAGCGAAGGCGGCATCGCCTTTGATCTACAGGCACCCTATGAGCCGCGCGGCGACCAGCCGACCGCCATCGCCGAACTGGCGGCCGGCGTGCAGGCCGGCGAACGCGACCAGGTGCTGCTCGGCGTCACCGGCTCGGGCAAGACCTATACCATGGCCCAGGTCATTGCCCGTTCCGGCCGCCCGGCGATGATCATGGCGCATAACAAGACGCTGGCGGCGCAGCTCTACGGCGAGATGAAAAGCTTCTTCCCGAATAACGCGGTGGAGTATTTCGTCTCCTATTACGACTATTACCAGCCGGAAGCCTATGTGCCGCGCAGCGACACATACATAGAAAAAGATGCGCAGATCAACGAGCAGATCGACCGTATGCGCCACTCGGCGACGCGCGCCCTGCTGGAACGCGACGACGTCATCATCGTCGCCTCGGTTTCCTGCATCTATGGTATCGGCTCGGTGGAAACCTACACCGCCATGACCCTGGCGCTGGAAGCCGGCACCATGGTGGACCGCGATCTGCTGCTGCGCCGCCTGGTGGACCTGCAATATCGCCGCAACGATGCCGCCTTCCAGCGCGGCGCCTTCCGCGTGCGCGGCGACGGCATCGAGATTTTCCCCTCGCATATGGAAGACCGCGCCTGGCGCCTCTCGCTGTTCGGCGACGAGCTGGAAAGCATCGTGGAATTCGATCCGCTGACCGGCCAGCGCACCGGCGAGATGAAGAGCGTGAAGCTCTATGCCAACAGCCATTATGTGACGCCGAAGCCGACGCTGCAGCAGGCGATCGAGCAGATCAAGGTGGATTTGCGGGTGCGGCTGGATGAACTGGCCAAGATGAACCGGCTGCTGGAAGCGCAGCGGCTGGAGCAGCGCACCGCCTTCGATCTGGAGATGATGGCCGCGACCGGCGCCTGCGCCGGTATCGAGAATTACTCGCGCTATCTCACCGGGCGGCCACCTGGCTCGCCACCGCCGACGCTGTTTGAATATCTGCCTGACAACGCCATGCTGTTCGTCGATGAAAGCCATGTCACCGTGTCGCAGATCGGCGCCATGTTTCGCGGCGACTTCCGGCGCAAGGCGACGCTGGCGGAATATGGCTTCCGTCTGCCCTCCTGCATCGACAACCGGCCTTTGCGTTTCCAGGAATGGGACCGCTTCCGGCCGCAGACCGTCTATGTCTCGGCCACGCCGGGCAAATGGGAACTGGAACGCACCGGCGGCGTCTTCTCCGAACAGGTGATCCGCCCCACCGGGCTGATTGATCCGGTGACCGAAATCCGCCCGGTGGAGCATCAGGTCGACGACCTGCTGGGTGAATGCAAGAAGGTGATCGCCAAGGGTTTCCGCGTGCTGGTGACCACCCTGACCAAACGCATGGCAGAAGACCTGACCGAGTATCTCAACGACAATGCGATGAAGGTGCGCTACCTGCATTCCGATATCGATACGCTGGAGCGGGTAGAAATCCTGCGTGACCTGCGGCTCGGCGTGTTCGATATCCTGGTCGGCATCAACCTGCTGCGCGAAGGCCTGGATATTCCGGAATGCGCCCTGGTGGCGATCCTGGATGCCGACAAGGAGGGTTTCCTGCGCAGCGAGACCTCGCTGATCCAGACCATCGGTCGCGCCGCGCGCAATGTGGAAGGCAAGGCCATCCTCTATGCCGACCGCATCACCAATTCGATGAAGCGGGCGCTGGACGAGACCGACCGCCGCCGCAGCAAGCAGCAGGCCTATAACCTGGAGCATGGCATCACGCCGGAATCGGTGCGCAGCCAGATCGGCGATATCCTGCAAAGTGTCTATGAGCAGGATCACTACACGGTGGATGTGGCGCATGCCGAGGATGGCCATCGCGTCGGCCATAATCTGAAGGCCCATCTGGCCGAACTGGAAAAGCGCATGCGCGACGCCGCCGGCAATCTGGAATTCGAGGAAGCCGCCCGGCTGCGCGACGAGATCAAGCGCCTGGAGATGGCCGAACTGGAAGTGCCCGGCGGCGCCGTGGCGCGCAAGCCGCTCGGCCTGGCTGAAGACGCCGCCGGTTATACTGCCGCGCCGGCGCCGCGCCCGGGCGGCCGCTCCACCGCTGGCCGCGCCGGCAGCAAACGCACCTATCGCGGCGCCAAGCGGTGATGAACAGCCAGCCCTTCGCCTGCCGCCCGGACCTCGGCGCGGCCCTGGTCACCGGCGGCGCCGTGCGTATCGGCCGCGCGCTCTGCCTGGCCCTGGCGCGGCGCGGCCATGCCGTGGCGATCCATTGCCATCAATCCACGGCGGCGGCCGAGGCCCTGCGGGCCGAGATCGAGGCGGGGGGCGGCCGCGCCGCCATTCTGCGCGGCGATCTCAACGACCACGCCGCCACCCAGGCGCTGCTGCCTGCCGCCCAGGTGGCGCTCGGCCCGGTGGCGGTGCTGGTGAATAATGCCTCGCTGTTCGAGTATGACCGACTCGACAGCGCCGATCTGGCAAGCTGGCAGCGCCATATGGATGCCAATCTGCGCGCACCGTTTTTCCTCGCCCAGGCCTTTGCCGCCGCCCTGCCGGCGGGTATGGCCGGCAATATCGTCAATATCATCGATCAGCGGGTATGGCGGCTGACGCCGCATTTCGCCACCTACACGCTCTCCAAGGCCGGGTTATGGACCCTGACCCAGACCCTGGCGATGGCTTTGGCGCCGCATATCCGGGTCAATGGCATCGGCCCCGGGCCGGTGCTGCCCAGCAGCCGGCAAAGCCCCGAGCAATTCGCCCGGCAATGGGCATCCACGCCGCTGCAACGCGGCGCGGCGCCCGAGGAGATCGCCGCCGGGCTGCTCTTCCTGCTTGACGCGCCGGCCATGACCGGCCAAATGATCGCCCTGGATGGCGGCCAGCATTTGCCCTGGCCGCCCCCCGGACAGGCTGCGGGCCCCGGACAGGCCACGGGCAGCGCGCCCGCCCTCGACGATCCGGAGGAGTGAGATGACGATCCACGACCGCGCCCGTGCCGCCTGGGCGGATTTTCCGCTGCCGGCTTTGCAACAGCCCGCCGCCCCTGAACCTGCGCTACGCCGGGTGTTTGTGCGCGACCTGACCCTGATGGGCAGCATCGGCATCTATCCGGCCGAGCGCGAGAACAAGCAGCGCGTGGTGATCAATCTGGATCTCTGGGTATTGGAAATCCCGGGCCAGCCGCCGCGCAGCTATGCCGATGTGGTCTGCTACGAACAGCTGGTCAACCGCAGCCGCGCCCTGCTCGATCAGGGTCATATCGATCTGGTGGAGACCCTGGCGGAAAAGCTCGCGGCTTTGTGCCTGGACGATCCCCGGGTGCGCCGCGCGCGCGTCAGGGTTGAGAAGCCGGACGCCATTTCCGTTGCCGCAGGTGTGGGTGTGGAAATCGAGCGCCAGGCGGACTGAAACGGCGCGAAAGTTTTTGCGCCATGCTGCGATTCAATGCTTGACTCTGATGCCGCTTTCGAGTCCCGCCAACCAAGTTGTACACAGGGGGCGCAAGCGAATGTCGCAACGCACAATACACATCACTAGGTGTGACGATTCCGTTAAGAATGCCAGAAAAACCATTTATATCAATGTTTTATAAAATAAACCCACAGCTGGCCATGCAACCCAAGACCGGTTTCCCCTGGGGTAATCCGCAGGGTCTCGGGAATTTCCCCACAAAGTTATCCACAGGCTTGGGATGCTTTCCCCAAGACCGTGGAATCATTGGTTTTTCCATCCACCGACGCTGCGCATGACTAGTCCGGACCCGACCGATATCCCCAACCCGCCGCCAGATGATGCCGGCGATGCAGCGCTGGATCAGGCTGCCCTGGCGGCGGGGAATCTGCCGCCAGAGTTGCAGCGTGGCGCGGCGGTGATCCAGGACACCCTGCGCACGCTGCCGCTCGGCCCTGGCGTCTATCGCATGATCGATGCCGCAGACCAGGTGCTCTATGTCGGCAAGGCGCGCAGCCTGCGCAAGCGGGTGGCAAACTATGCCAAGCTGAACGGCCTCAGCGTGCGCATCCAGCGCATGGTGCGCCAGGTGGCGCGTGTCGATGTCACGGTAACCCATACCGAGGCCGAGGCGCTGCTGCTGGAAGCCAACCTGATCAAGAAATTACAGCCGCATTTCAACGTGCTGCTGAAGGATGACAAGTCATTTCCCTATATCCTGGTGGCGCGCGACCATGATTTCCCGCGTATCACCAAACATCGCGGCGCCCGCAATGTGCCGGGCGAATATTTCGGCCCCTTCGCCTCCACCGGCGCGGTGAATACCATGCTGCATGCGCTGGCCCGCGCCTTTCCACTGCGCAATTGCACTGACAGCGATTTTGCCAGCCGCGCCCGGCCCTGTCTGCAATACCAGATCAAGCGCTGCCGCGCGCCCTGCGTCGGCCGTATCGACAAGGCCGGCTATGACGCCATTGTCGGCGAGGCTGCTGCCTTCCTCTCCGGCCGCAATCGCAGCGTGCTGACCGACTGGCAATCGCGCATGCAGGCAGCCAGCGACCGGCTGGATTTTGAGACCGCCGCCGATCTGCGCGACCGTATCCGCGCCCTGGCGCATATCAGCCAGAAGCAGGATGTGAACCTGACCGAGATCGACTATGCCGACGTGATCGCCGCCCATGCCGAGGGCGGCCAGGTCTGCGTGCAGATTTTCTTTTTCCGCGCCGGACAGAATTACGGCAACCACGCCTATTTCCCGTCGCATACCCGCGATGTGGAAATCCCCGATGTGCTGGATGCCTTCATCGGCCAGTTCTATGCCCAGCGCGAACCACCCAAGCTGATCCTGGTCAGCCACAAGATCGACAATATGGCGCTGATCGCCGAGGCCCTGAGCCTGCATGCCGGACGCAAGGTGGAACTGGCCTGGCCGCAGCGCGGCACCAAGCATGACCTGATCGAACATGCCATCAGCAATGCCCGCGACGCTTTGCGCCGCCGCCTGGCCGAAACCGCCTCGCAGAACCAGTTGCTGGCCGGGGTGGCCGACCTGTTCGGGCTGGAAGCCGCCCCCACCCGGATCGAGGTTTACGACAACAGCCATATCCAGGGCCGCCATGCCATCGGCGGCATGATCGTGGCCGGGCCGGAAGGCCTGCGCAAAAACGCCTACCGCAAATTCAATATCCGCGGCGAGGATATCGTGCCGGGCGATGATTACGGCATGATGCGCGAAGTGCTGACCCGGCGCTTTCAGCGCCTGCTCAAGCAGCGCGGCGAGGAGAGCCGCGAGGCGGCAGATGAAGAGGCCGGGGAAGCTGGCGAAACCGCGACCGGCGACGCCGAGCGCCAGCGTATCGAAGGCGAATGGCCCGACCTGCTGCTGATCGATGGCGGCAAGGGCCAGTTGGCCGCCGTGATGCAGGTGTTGCAGGAACTGGGTATTCCCGACCAGCCGGTGGTGGCGATCGCCAAGGGGCCGGAGCGTAATGCCGGACGCGAGCAGTTTTTCATGCCGGGGCGCGAGCCGTTCATGCTGGAGCCGCGCCACCCGGTGCTGTTTTTCCTGCAACGGCTGCGCGACGAGGCGCATCGCTTCGCCATCGGCACCCACCGCGCCAAGCGTGCCAAGGATCAGTTGCGCTCGCCGCTGGATGAAATCGCCGGCATCGGCGCCGCGCGAAAAAAGGCGCTGCTGCTGCATTTCGGCTCGGCCAAGGAAGTGGCGCGTGCCGGCCTGACCGACCTGGAAGCGGTGACCGGCATCAGCAGCGCCGTGGCGAAGAAAGTCTATGACTTCTTCCATGGCGGGTGATGCCGGTCACGCCGCCATCATGCGCCGGAAATGCCGCCAAGCCTGTCGCAACGCCCGGCTTTGTGCGATACTGACCGCATGCTGAGCAGCCTGCCCAATCTGCTGACCATTTCCCGCATCCTGGCGATCCCGGCGATCTGCGCTGCCTTCTATCTGCCCGGCGCCTGGAGTGCCTGGCTGCCGCTTGGCCTGTTCGCCGTCGCCGGCATCACCGACTGGTTCGATGGCTATCTGGCCCGCAAATGGGGCCAGATGTCGAATCTGGGCCGCTTCCTCGATCCGGTGGCCGACAAGCTGCTGGTCTGCGCCGTGATCCTGATGCTGATCGCCTTCGAGCGCATCGACCGCATCACCTGCCTGGCTGCGGTGGTGATCATGTGCCGTGAGATCACCGTGACCGGCTTGCGCGAATTCCTGGCGGAATTGCGGGTGAAAGTGCCGGTCAGCCGGCTGGCAAAATGGAAGACCACGGCGCAGCTCATCGCGCTCGGCTTCCTGATCGTCGGGGATTATGCCTTTGCCTGGATTCATGCCCGCCTGGTGGGCGAAGTGCTGATCTGGCTGGCTGCCCTGCTCACGCTTTATACTGGCTGGGACTATCTGATCACCGGCCTGCGCCATATGGCGGCGGATGACGACAAGCGCCGTCAGGCTGAAACCGCCAAAGCTGCTGCCCCCGCAGAAGGCGCTGATTGATGCGCCTGCTCTATTTCGCCACCCTGCGTGAACGGATCGGTCTGGCCGAGGAAGATGTCAGCCCGCCGGCGGATATCGCCACCGTGGCGGCCCTGCTCGACTGGCTGCGCGGTCGTGGCGACAGCTATGCCGCTGCGCTTGCCGACCCGGCCATGGTGCGGGTGGCGGTGAACCAGGATTATGCGCGTGGCCCCGATCCGGTGCGGTCGGGCGACGAAGTGGCATTGTTTCCACCGGTGACGGGCGGCTGACATGGCCTGCCAGCCGGAAATCCGGGTGCAGCTTGAGGATTTTGACCTCGGCGCCGAACTCGACCGCCTGACCCGGGGCCGTCATGATATCGGCGCGGCAGTCACCTTTACCGGTCTGGTGCGCGATATCGCGCCCCCGGGAGCGGCTGGGGGAGCAGCCGGCGATAGCAGCCTGACGCTGGAACATTACCCCGGCATGACCGAACGGCAGTTGGATGCCATCGCACGCGAGGCCTGCCAGCGCTGGCCGCTGGATGCCTGCCTGGTGGTGCATCGCCATGGCCGGCTGCTGCCCGGCGACCGCATCGTGCTGGTGATCGCGGCTTCGGCGCATCGCCAGGCGGCGTTTGATGCCTGTGCTTTCCTGATGGACTGGCTGAAGACCAAGGCGCCGTTTTGGAAACTGGAACAGGCCGGGGAAACCCGGCGCTGGGTGGCGGCAAAGGCGGAAGACGATGCCGCCGCCGCGCGCTGGACCCAGCGTTGAATTCTTATCGAACCGCCGTTCGTCAATTTTGTTTGTCGGCTTATCAGGCTGCGTGTAAGCTGCCCAAGGTATATCCGGACGATTGAGGGGATTCGTCCATGTGTTTGAAACATGGGGTAAATATCGCCGGCAAAGCAATAACCGGCAGGGTCGGGCATGGTTGCCGATTGCTGGCCGCTGACTGACCAGCACCATTGCCGATGCAGCACGAAACCCCACCTCTGCCCAGCAATCCGGTCTCCCCTGTCAGCGTCAGGCTGGACAGCGTAAGGTCCGATGCCTTGCGCGGCCTGCTGGCTTACTGGCGCGACAAGACGCGGGAACGCGGCGGCGTGCTGCCGGCGCGGCGCGATCTGCGCCCGGATGAAATGGTCAGCTTCCTGCGCATCGTTTCGCTGATCAATGTCTATGACAATCCGCGCCGCTTCCAGTTCCGTCTGGTCGGCACCGGCATTGTTGCGGCTATGGGGCGCGAAACCACCAGCCTGTGGGTCAATGAGGCGGTCTTCGCCGACCGCACTTCCAAAGTATCGGCGTTTTTCTCCACCCCGGTGAGCACACGTGGCCCGGCCTATGCCTGTGGCCGCTATGTGGTCGGCCCGACCGGGCGCGAATTGCAGTTCGAGACCGTACTGGCGCCGCTATCCACCGATGGCCGCAATGTCGACATGCTGCTCGGCGGCCTGGTCGGCGAAACCCTGCAGCGCGACGAACGTATCCGCCTGTTCGACTACGAACGCATCCATCCCCTATTACTCGACTAACAAAAAACGGCGCGGAGCCTGACCCCGCGCCGTTGAACACCGACAAGACCGGCTGGCTTATTCGGCTGCGGCCTTACGCGGACGGATCGCGCCTTCGAAGGCATCGATCATCTGCTTGCACAAAGCCGCCGGGGTGAATTTGTAGGGTCCGATCTCGGAAACCGGGGTGACTTCCGCCGCCGTGCCGGTGAGGAAACACTCATCAAAACCGGCCATTTCCTCCGGCTGGATGGTGCGTTCGATCACCTCGATGCCCCGCGCCTTGGCCAGGCCGATCACGGTGCGGCGGGTGATGCCGTCCAGGAAACAATCCGGTGTCGGGGTATGCAGCTTGCCATCCTTGGCGAAGAACACATTGGCGCCGGTCGCCTCGGCCACCTGGCCGCGCCAATCCAGCATCAGCGCATCCTGATAACCCTCACGCTCGGCCTTGTGCTTCGACAAGGTGCAGATCATGTACAGGCCGGCCGCCTTGGCCTTGGTCGGTGCCGTATTCGGTGCCGGGCGGCGCCAGTCACTGAGTTGCAGGCGGATACCCTTCATCTTGGCTTCCGGCGAGAAGTAGCTCGGCCATTCCCACACCGCGATAGCGAGGTGAATCTTGTTGTTCTGCGCCGAGACCCCCATCATCTCCGAGCCGCGCCAAGCCACCGGGCGCACATAGCAGTCGCGGAAACCGCTCTTGGCCACGGTGTCGCGCGTCGCCTGGTCGATCTCGGCCAGGCTGTAGGGAATGGTGAAGTCCATCAGCGCCGCCGAATCGATCAGGCGCTGGCTATGCTCGGTGAGTTTGAACACCTCGCCGTCATAGGCGCGCTCGCCCTCGAACACCGACGACGCATAATGCAGTGCATGGCTCAGCACATGCAGCTTGGCCTCCCGGTGCGGGATGAATTCACCATCATACCAAATCCAGCCATCGCGATCGTCATAGGCCTGGTTGCTCATGGGTCACACTCCTGATGCTCCTGCACGGGGCGGCAGACTACGCCTAACCACCGGGCAATTGTCGAGAAATTCGCCACTCAGGTATTATTATTACCAGAGATTGGCCATATGAGTAACATTATGATCAAACTAAGTCAACATCACTGACGTATTTTTCGTGCATGCCGGCCTTGCCGATGCTGCATGGCCTTGCGACGACTCCGGTCTTTGCCCCATATACATGGCATGAGCGATCTCAAGAGCATGGCCAACCCGTTGTTCCTGCGCGAGGACGAGTTGCGTCAGGGCATAGAATTGCTGTTCTACGCCTATCGCGACTTCACCCGCGGGCCGGATGAAATCCTGGAGCAATACGGCTTCGGCCGCGCGCATCACCGCGCGCTGCATTTCATCGGCGGCCATCCCGGCATCACCGTGGCGGAACTGCTCGGCATCCTGCGCATCACCAAACAAAGCCTGTCGCGGGTGCTTTCGGCCCTGATTGAAGGCGGCTTTGTGCGCCAGCAGCAGGGCGCGCGCGACCGCCGCCAGCGCCAGCTTTTCCTGACCGAATCCGGCCGCAATCTGGAACGCCAGATCAGCGCCGTGCAGCAGGCCAAGGTGGCGGAAGCCTATCGCGAAGCCGGCGCCGAGGCGGTGGCCGGGTATCGCAAAGTGCTGGCCGGCCTGATCGACGAACCCGGGCGCAGCGCCATCCTGCGCGCGATCCAGCGGCGCTGAGAGGCAGACGATGAGCGCGGAACAGCCACATCTCCTGGTGATCGACGACGACGAGCGCATCCGCAGCCTGCTGACGCGTTACCTGACGGGCAATGCCGGCTTCCTGGTGACCGGCGCGGATAGTGCCGAGGATGCCGCCGCCAAGCTGGCCCTGGTCAGCTTCGATCTGCTGGTGGTGGATGTGATGATGCCGGGGCAGAACGGCTTTGATTTTGTCGCTGCCCTGCGCAAGACGGGCAATACGGTGCCGGTGATCCTGCTGACCGCACGCGGCGAAGCCGAAGACCGCATCACCGGGCTGGAAAGCGGCGCCGATGATTATCTGGCCAAGCCGTTTGAGCCACGTGAACTGGTGCTGCGCATTCAGGCCATCCTGGCGCGCAGCCAGCGCCCGGCTCCGAGCCCGACGGCACGCCCGCTGCGCTTCGGCGACTTCCAGTTCGACATCGTGCGTGGCGAACTGAAGCGCGGCGATGAGATTGTTGCCCTGACCACTGGCGAAGCCGGCTTGCTGCGCGTGCTGGCGCGGCGCCCCGGCGTGACTGTGCCGCGCGGCGACCTGGCCGATGGCAGCGGCGGCCTGGCCGGCACGGCCAATGCCAGCGCCAGCGAAAGCCGCGCCGTGGACGTGCAGATCACCCGCCTGCGCCGCAAGATCGAGGAAGACCCGCGCAATCCGCGCTTCCTGCAGACGGTGTGGGGCGAGGGTTACGTGCTGTGGGCCGAGTAGCCACGCTGCTTAAACGCATTCTGCCGCGCAGCCTGTTCGGCCGCTGGCTGCTGATGCTGGTGCTGCCGGTGCTGTGTTTGCAGGGCATCGTCACCTACGCCTTCTACGAACGCCATTGGGATACCGTCAGCCGCCGCCTGGCGCTTGGTCTGGCCGGCGATATCGGCATGATGATCGAGCTCTATGAGCGCCATAAGGACACACCGCTTTTCGACGAGTATGTCTCGCTGGCCTATATGCGGATGCAGATTGAAGTGCGCGTGCTGCCGGGGCAGAAACTGCCGCTGGATTTGCCGGCACCGCGTAGCTGGTCGATCCTGGATCGCATGCTGACCCAGGCATTGTCTGAAATCATCGACGAGCCATTTGCCATCGATACCCAGCGCGGCGACGACAATATCGCCGTGCTGGTGGAATTGCCGGAAGGCCTGATGGTGACACTGGCGCGGGCCAAGCGGGTTTATTCCACCAGCACCTATATCTTCATCATGTGGATGGCCGGTGGTTCGCTGCTGCTGCTCGGCATCGCGGCGATTTTCCTGCGCAACCAGATCCGGCCGATCCGGCGCCTGGCCCAGGCTGCCGATGCTTTCGGCAAGGGCCGCGAGATGGCCGGTTTCCGTCCCTCCGGCGCCAGCGAAGTGCGCGCCGCCGCCCTCGCCTTCCTGGCGATGCGAGATCGCATCCGCCGCCATATCCGCGAGCGCACAGAAATGCTGGCCGGGGTCAGCCATGATCTGCGCACGCCGCTGACCCGCATGCGGTTGCAGCTTTCGATGATGGAAGGGAATCCGGAAGCCGAGGAATTGCGCCGCGATGTGATCGAGATGGAAACCATGATCAATGGCTATCTCGCTTTCGCGCGCGGCCAGCTTGCGCAAAGCACCGAACCGACCGATCTCGGCCAGTTGCTGCGCGAGGTGGCGGATGATGCAAGGCGCAGCGGCCGGCAGATCGATCTGAGCCTGGATGGGCTGGCGCCCATATTGTCGCTGCGCCGGCTCGGCTTCAAACGTGCCTTGTCCAATCTGGTCGAGAATGCACTGCGCTATGGCAGCAAGGTGCAGATGACCATGACCTGCCAGCCCGATGCCGTGGTGATCCATATCGATGACAACGGCCCCGGCATCCCGCAGAAGGAACGCCACAAGGTGTTCCGGCCGTTTCACCGCGCCGATCCGGCGCGCCATTCCGGCCAGGGTAATGTCGGGCTGGGGTTATCGATCGCACGCGACGCCGTGCTGGCGCATGGCGGCGATATCGGGCTGGATCAGTCGCCGCTCGGCGGCCTGCGCGCCAGCATCCGCCTGCCGCTTTGAATTTCCACTGCCGTCATTCGGCGGGCGGCGCGCCTTCCACTTCGAAATCGCGCTCGGCCTGCAGACGGCCATCACTATCCTTGAGCTGTACGCTCCAGCTACCGGGGCTGACACGCACCTGCGACCAGATGCGCCAGTTGCGGCTGACATCGACGCGGGCACGCGAACGGCCCATCTCGCGATCACCACGCAGCCAGTGGAACCAGAAGGTCTCGCCAGTGCCGACATTGGTACAATCAAGCCGTGCGAAAGCGTAGGCGCGCTCGGTGCCGGCGGGATATTTGCCGGTCTCGCCCTGCGGCTCCAGATTCTGCACCAGCCGCACCGTGCTGAACTGGCGCACGACACAATCATGCGGCTCATCAGCGCGAGCCTGCAACGGCCAGAGCAGCAGGGTGAACAGGAACAACGGCAGCAGGCGCGGCATTGGGCAAGTCGCTCTGAAATACGGGGTAAAAACTGAGTGGATTGTCGGCTGGCGCGGCGCCCGGGTCAACCCGTCATACGGTGGCAGCAGATGCCGGACAACGCAACCATAAGATCAAAACAGACGGCCGCCATCGGCGACGCGCTGATCCGGGCCGAGCAGCACCACCTGGCCTTCGGCATCCGGCAGGCCCAGCACCAGCACTTCGGAAACAAACGGGCCAATCTGGCGTGGTGGAAAATTCACCACCGCAATCACCTGGCGGCCAACCAGGCTGGCCGGGGTGTAATGCCGGGTGATCTGCGCCGAGGATTTTTTCACACCGATCTCAGCGCCGAAATCCACTTTCAGCTTGATTGCCGGCTTGCGCGCGGCCGGAAATGGCTCGGCCTCGATGACGGTACCGACGCGGATATCGACCTTGTGGAAATCATCGAGCGTAATCATGCCGACCGCCTGTGGATAAAAAACGAAACGGGCGGCATGGGATCGCTCCCGCTGCCGCCCGTCTGTTTGAACCGATTCCGGCGCCGCTGTCGAGCGCCGGCGGCAATCCGCTTAGTGGGTGCCGAACTTGGCGAAAGCGGTGCGCAGTTCCTCGACCACTTCGTTGGCACGCTTGTTCAGCGTTTCGAAGGTCTCGGTATTGGTCTTGGCGGCCAGTTCGGCCAGTTCCTTCAGGTTCAGCAGCGACTTTTCCACAGCGGCCTTGAGCTGCTCGGCCTGCTTGGTCGGATCGATATCCTTGGCGCCCTTGGCGACCGCATCCTTCACCTGGGCCTGCAATTCGTCCAGGGTCTGCTGATACAGCTCGACCTGGCGCTTGGCCAGCGCCTGATAACCCTCGAAGGCCTTCTTGTTGGCGGCAACGATGGCGTCCAGATTCTTCTTCTGCGCGGCGGCCAGGGCTTCGGCATCAAAGCCCGGCAGCTTGTAGCCGGCGAACAGGTTCTGCGGGTCGAACAGCTTCGGATCGAACATCTTGTTGACGTCGAAGGCGGCGAAGGGGAACTCGGTCTTGGCGGTCATGATGCGGAAACTCCGTGTAGGGCTGGTGGCTGGGCCGGATGGGTGCGCTGGTAAACGCGCCGGGAATGCAACTAATATAGGCAGCGCCCGGCCTCCGGTCAAGCAGATTTTGTGCAATGCAGCAAAATTTAAAATTCAACAAAAACAATTATTTGTCAGGTTCGCCTGACGTCCTATTTCGCAAACGCGAAAATAACCCGCCGAGTCCGCCGCGACCGGCGAGCAGGGCTTCCGCCTGGCCCAGCCGTTTATCGAGATGCGCCATGGTGCGGGCCAGATCAACGCTGTCATCGGCCAGCCAGACACGCAAGGTATCGAGATAAACCGCGCCGAGCGCCTTGCGCCGCACCGTGCCGCGCAGCGAACCGGCATCCAGCTGTGCCGCCGCCAATGACCAATCCAGGCTACGCTTGAGGCTGCTTTCGGCAAAACACAGCGCTGCCAGCGGGTCGCGCGGCAAGTCGCGCAGCAGCACGCGCATCGCCTCCTTGTGCGGCGCCAGGGCATCGAACCGCGCCATCAGAACCTCGAACAACCGGTCCTTCACGCTGCCATCGGCCGACGCCGCGCTACCGGCCGGCGTCTCGCCCAGGGCAGCCAGCATTTCAGCATCGATGCGGGCAGCAAAGCCGCGCAGCAGCGCCAGTTTGGACGGATATTGGCGGTAAAGCACGGCCAGCGGCAGCCCGGCAGCCTGGGCCACGGCACCCAGCGACAGGCCAAGCCAGCCGGTGGTGGCGACAATTTCCAGCATGGTGTCGATCGGATCGCGCCCGGCTTCCGCCGCATTCGCAGCGCTTCCCGATGCTTCGCTGGTGTTCCCGCCGCTTCGCGATGCTTCCGCCGCATTCGCAGCGCTTCGCGACTCGGCAGCACTCGCGGCAGTGCGCGCCTTTTCGCCGCCTTTTGCCGTGGCGGCAGACTTGCGCTTGGCCATCACACGGCTCCTTTCGGTTGCTATAATCAATATAGCGTGCCTGACGTCGTTCTTGAAGACTGGCTGGGATAAACCTGCTGGCATCGGCTGATTTTCCGCACTAGGTTACATGTAACCCAATCTGGAAGCCGGCCATGTCCTCCGCCTCGAAACCCACATCACCAAAGTCGGGTGCCGCCAGCCTGAAGGTGCGCCGCCACCGCGAACGCCTGCGCGCCCAGGGCTTGCGCCCAATCCAGCTCTGGGTGCCGGACACGCGGACACCGCATTTCCGCAACCAGGCCCATCTGCAATCCCAGGCGGTGGCTCAAGGCAGCCAGGCGCAGGACGACCAGGGCTTCATCGACGCCATTTCCGACCTGGCCGATATTTAATCGGCATGACGGAAACACCCGGCCAGAGGCTGCACCGGGGCGATATCTGGATTGTATCCGCCGGTCAGGATTATGCCGGCAAGCCGCGCCCGGTGGTGATTGTGCAGGATGATAATTTCGACGCCACGGCTTCTGTCACCATCTGCGCCTTCACCACCGATGCCACACCGGCACCGCTTTTCCGCCTGGCAATCATGCCGAATACCCGGAACGGCCTGCGCCTGCCCTGCCAGTTGATGGTGGACAAATTGACCACCGTGCCGAAAACCAAGCTGGGCGCCCGTATCGGCCGACTGGATGATGCCGATCTTGTGCGGCTCAATCAGGCGATAGCGGTTTTCCTCGGCCTGGCGACACCGCCCAAGGCGTAGAACACTTCACCCCGCCAGTTCGCGCGAGCGTTTGTCGGCGGCGGCCACAGCCTGGGTCATCAGCGGTTCCAGGCCGTTTTCCGCCATCAGCACATCAAGAGCCGCCTGGGTGGTGCCATTCGGGCTGGTGACATTCTTGCGCAATTGCGTCGGGCTTTCCGGGCTTTGCCGCATCAGCGCGCCGGCACCCTGCACCGTGGCGCGCGCCAGTTGCGCCGCCAGTTCCGTCGGCAGGCCCAGCTTGGCCCCGGCCGCCGCCAAACATTCAGTGAGCCAGAACACATAGGCCGGGCCGGAACCGGACACCGCCGTGGCGCTATCGATCAGCTCCTCGCGCTCGACCCACACCACTTCGCCCACCGCCTGCAACAGGCTGTCGCAGGCCTGGCGCTGAGCATCCGAAACCCCGGCGCCGGCAAAACACGCCGTGATGCCCTGGGCCACAGCGGCCGGTGTATTCGGGATGCTACGCACGATGGCGGCATTGCCACCCAAAAGCCGGTTCAGCGTCGCCACCGTCTTGCCCGCCGCCACCGAGAGAAAACAGGCGCCGGCTTGTGCGTAGCGGCCATAGGCCGGCGCCACCGCATCCATCACCTGCGGCTTAACCGCCAGCAGCACGATATCCGGGGCAAAAGCCGGCGGCACCGCCTCGGCGCCCGCCACTTGCAGCACACCCGCCGGCAAATCCGGCTGCGGATTAGGCTCCACCACCACAATATCCGCCGCCGCCACACCCTGACGCAGCCAGCCCTGGGCCAAAGCCCCGCCCATCTTGCCGCAACCGACCAGCAAAATCCGTGTCGTCATGATGTGTGAGTCCTTGGAAATCTGACCAGGAAAATAGCCTTGGGTAGCAATAGGCTGCACCTGCTTATCATACAAACAAATATGGGCAATTTACCAAGCAAAATTAAACACTAAACAGATTCAATTGTTGTCGAAATCATTGTACGGCGTAGCGAGAGCTACATGGCAATATATTTCCAATAGACACTGAGCGTTTGGGTTAGTTTCCTCAACATATCTAAAATCCATCGCTCTTACTCGCATCTTTGCGGCTGTAAAGGCAGCATTGAAATCAGGATTTTCCGATAGGCCTTTCCGACTCAAAGGCCCTGGCTGATAAGATCGTTGTGTATAGCCCGTTGCAATCCGTGCGAGCTTAAAAGCAAACGGCGCACTATTATGATCTGAACTTGGCCGACAATGATCTTGGTAACGCTGCCTCAACCGATTGCTGCGGCCTACGTAAAGATGATTTTCTGCTTCACTAAAAAGATAAACACCACATTTTGGAATATCGTTTGCAAAAGCCCCACCAGAAATAGGCGGCATATCAATCATAGCTTCAAATTTTGGATGAAGGCCCTCCACAAAGGTTCGAAACTTCTCGTGCATTGTACCAATCCATTGTCAGAAATTGGGGCCGTCCCGAGAAAGTTAGCCTCTATCCTTCAAGCCTCGCCCACCGTGTCGAACATGGCGGCGGCGACGGCTTCTTCCGGGCTGCGGCCACCCCAGACCAGGAACTGGAAGGCGGGGTAGAAACGTTCGCATTCGCCGAGGCCGATTTCCATCAGATCCTCGATCTGCTCGGTGGTGGCGCCGAGGCCGCCACGCAGCAGCAAAGCCTGGCGGAACACCACCATGCCTTCTTCCGACCAATGGTCGAAATGGCCGATCAGGGCTTTTTCATTGATATAGGCGAGCAGCGAATGCAGGTCGCGCTTGCGGTTCGGCGGCAGCTTCATGTCAAAAGCGCAGGTGAAGCTCAGCGCGCCGAGTTCCTCGCGCCAGGAAAACCACATTTGATGTTCGCAATAACGGCCGGATACCCCGACGGTCAATTCATCCGAGCCCTGGCGCTCAAACGGCCATTCCTGCTCGGCAACGATCTGCTCAACCAAATCCAGCGGATTGCCCAGGCGGGAAGTGATCTCGACGTCGGTAACGGACCGCATGACTGAGGCGCCCCCCACTTAACGCAAAGCCCGGCGGCAAACCGCTTCAGGCTCAGGCGAACCATATATCTAGGTGTTGCCAAATGCTTAACACCATAGATTTAGGTTATGCGGCGGGTATGGCCCGAAGCAAGGGCGGATTTAAGATGAATCCGTGAAACGCCGTGGATAAGCTGCGCAAATCTGTGGGTAATTTGGTGCGACTCGGCGGGCGACTCCACCCGCCCGAGTCGATATTGGCCGGCCGAGCCGGCCTAGGCGGTATCCATGTTCATGCCCTGGGTCGAGGGCGGCGGCGCGAGTCGGGCTTCCAGCGCCTCGATCCGGGCCTGGAGCGCAATATTCTCCTCGCGCGCCAGCCGGGCCATTTCCTTCACGGCGTCGAATTCCTCGCGCTGCACCAGGTCCATGCCAGCCAGGGCAGCTTCCAGCTTCTGGCGGAAAGCCTGCTCAACATCGGTTTTCACGCCCTGGATGGCGCCCAGCGCCCCGGTGGCGAGGCGGGAGAGATCGTTCAGCACACGATTGTCGGTTTGCATGATGCGGCTCCTGTGTTGCCCCGTATATGGGCGCAGCAGCCGGCCTCCGCAAGCCTAATGGCTTGGAAAGCCCGGCCATGGATGGTAGTTTCCGCGCCCATTCCGACAAAGAACAGCAAGATTCAGCCGTGACCGAACAGCATCCCCAGGAAAGCGGCGCCAGCACCGAACGCGCCAACCGTGAAGCCAAGCTGCAGGCCCTGCGCCAGCTTGGCCTGGACCCCTATAACGCCGCCAAATTCCCCAAGAGCCACAAGAATCAGGCGGTGCATGAGGCCTATGCCCATCTGCAGCCCGACGAGCGCACCGAGGATAACGTGGCGGTGGCCGGGCGTGTGATGGCGATCCGCAATTCCGGCATGTTCATCGATATCCTGGATGATACGGTGAAATTGCAGGTCTATACCCCGAAGGACCTGGTGCAGGGCGAATTCGCCCCGATCATGAAGGCGCTCGACCTGGGCGACATCATCGGTGTGGCAGGCAAGGTGCGGCGCACCAAGCGCGGCGAGATCACGGTGGATCTGAGCCGCATCGTGGTGCTGGCCAAGGCGCTGGAGCCGCCGCCGGAAAAGTGGCATGGCCTGAAGAATGTCGAGCAGCGCTATCGCCACCGCGAATATGACCTGATCGGCAACGAGGATAGCCGGCGCACCCTGCGCACGCGCTTCCGCGTCATCCAGGCGGTGCGGCAATTCCTCACCGCCCCGGCGCAGGATTTCCTGGAAGTGGAAACCCCGATGCTGCACAGCATTGCCGGTGGCGCCATCGCCAAGCCGTTTGTGACGCATCACAATGCGCTGGATATCCCGCTCTTCATGCGCATCGCGCCGGAACTGCATCTCAAGCGGCTGGTGATCGGCGGCCTGAGCGAAAAAGTGTTCGAGATCAACCGCTGCTTCCGCAACGAGGGCATCTCGCCACGCCATAATCCGGAATTCACCACCATCGAACTGTATCAGGCCTATGCCGATTACAGCGACATGCTGGATATCGCCGAGCGTATCATCGAGGCAGCGGCGATTGCCGCCACCGGCGGCACCGATGTCACCTTCGGCGAACACACGATCAGCTTCAAGCGGCCGTTCCGCCGCGCCACCATGCTGGACCTGATCCGCGAGCATTCCGGCTTCGACCTGAACGATGCCGCCGACCAGGCCAAGGCGCGCCAGGCGCTGGGCGCCGAGGCACCGAAATCCACCGATTGGGGCAAGCTGGTGGAAGCCTGTTTCGAGCATTATGCCGAGCCCAAGCTGATCCAGCCGACCCATGTGATCGAATTGCCCAAAGCGATCTCGCCGCTGGCCAAGGCCAATCCGGCGCGGCCGGAAGTGGCTGAGCGCTTCGAGACTTTCTGCAATGGCTGGGAAATCGCCAATGCGTTTTCCGAGTTGGCCGATCCACAGGAGCAGCGCCGCCGCTTCGAGGCGCAGCAGGAACAGCGGGATGCCGGCGACGACGAGGCGCATCAGATCGATGAGGATTTCCTCAAGGCGCAGGCCGCCGGCATGATGCCGATGGGCGGCCTCGGCGTTGGCATCGACCGGCTGGTGATGCTGCTGACCAACTCCCCCACCATCCGCGAAGTGATCGCCTTCCCGACCTTGCGCCCGCGCAGCCATGGCGAAGCGGCCGGCGATGAGGCCGATACAGAAGCAGCAGGCGCCTGATGCCGACTTTGCTGGCGCTGCCGTTTCCCGCCATCGACCCGGTGATCGTGGCCATCGGCCCCTTTGCCGTGCGCTGGTATGCACTGAGCTATATTATCGGCCTGATCCTGGGCTGGCAGATGGCGATGTGGCTGGCGCGCAAACCGGAAAGCCGCATCACGCCGGAACAGGTGGATGGTTTCCTGGTCTGGGCCACCATCGGCGTGGTGCTGGGTGGCCGGCTCGGCTATGTGATCTTCTACAATCCGGGTTTCTACTGGCAGCATCCGCTGGAAATCCTGTCGGTCTGGAAGGGCGGCATGTCGTTCCATGGCGGCATGCTGGGTGTGATCCTGGCCATGGTGCTGTATGCCCGGCGCCAGGCCATCAGCCTGTTCGGCTTTGCTGATATCGTCGCCTGCGTGGCGCCGCTTGGGCTGTTTTTCGGCCGCATCGCCAATTTCATCAATGGCGAACTCTGGGGCCGCGTGGCGCCGGATGTACCCTGGGCCATGGTGTTTCCCGGCGGCGGGCCGGAACCCCGCCATCCGAGCCAGCTTTATCAGGCCGTGCTGGAAGGCCTGGTGCTGTTTGTGCTGCTTAATCTGGTGCGCTGGAAAAGTGAGGCCGGCAACCGCCCGGGCGCGCTGGCCGGGCTCTTCCTGGTCGGCTATGGCTGCGCCCGCATCATCGGCGAATTGTTCCGCCAGCCGGATGAACAACTGGGCTATCTGGTGCTCGGCACCACGATGGGGCAATGGCTGTCGCTGCCGATGGTGCTGCTCGGCCTGTGGCTGATGGCCCGTGCCAGGCAGCATGACCAGCCCGCTGCTTGAGATCATCCGCCGCCGCATCCTGACGGAAGGCCCGCTCAGCATCGCCGATTATATGGCGGAATGCCTGCTGCATCCGCAGCATGGCTATTACACCACACGTGAAAGCATCGGCGCCGGCGGCGATTTCATCACCGCGCCGGAAATCAGCCAGATGTTCGGCGAATTGCTCGGCCTGTGGGCCGTGGATGGCTGGCACCGGCTGGGCGCGCCCGAACGCTGCTATCTGGTGGAACTCGGCCCCGGACGCGGCACACTGATGCAGGATGCTTTGCGCGTCAGCCGCCGCCTGGCGCCATTTCGCCCGGTGCTGGTGGAAGCCTCGCCGCGCCTGCGTGCTCTGCAGCAGCAGGTGGTGCCGGATGCCGTGTGGTGCGATGATATTGCCGCCCTGCCGGTGGATGCGCCGCTGATCGTGCTGGGCAACGAATTTCTCGATGCGCTGCCGATCCGGCAATATCAGCGCCAGGATGGCGCCTGGCATGAACGCCGCGTGGATATTGCCGGCGACGGCCTGCGCTTTGTGCTGGCGCGCGATGCCGTGCCGTTGACCCAGGCCGCGCCGGAGGGCAGCATCTGCGAGACCTGCCCGGCTGCCCATGCCGTGATCGAAGCGCTGGCACCCCGCCTGCTGGCCCAGGGCGGCCTGGCATTGTTCATCGATTACGGCCCGGCCGAAAGCGGCTTTGGCGACAGTTTCCAGGCCGTGCGACGCCATGCCTATGCCGATGCGCTGGCGGCGCCGGGCGAGGCCGACCTGACCGCCCATGTCGATTTTGCCGCCCTGGCACGCAACGCCGAGCGCGCCGGGCTGCGCGCCTTCGGCCCGCTCGGCCAGGGCGACCTGCTGCTGCGGCTGGGCATTGCAACCCGCGCCGCCCAGCTCAAGGCCCGCGCCACGCCACCACAGGCCGCCGCCATCGATGCGGCCCTGCATCGGTTGACCAATGCCGGCGCCATGGGCAGACTCTTCCAGGCCCTGGCGCTTGCACCGCCTTCCCTGTCCCAGCTTGCCGGTTTCTGAATGTCGTCGCTGCCTGAATCAGCCTCTGCCGCCAATCTCGCCGCCCTGCCCGGGCTGCGGCACGGCTTTTTCACCCGGCGCGGCGGCGTCTCGGATGGGCTTTATGCCTCGCTGAATTGTGGCCCCGGCTCGGCCGACCGACCGGAAAACGTCACCGAGAATCGCCGTCGCGTTGCCGCTGCGCTGGGCGCCGGGGCGCTGGCCTCGCTCTATCAGGTGCATGGCCGCGACGTGGTGACGGTGGATGAGGATTACGATCCGGCGACACGCCCCAAGGCCGATGGTCTGGTGACCCGGCGGCGTGGCCTGGCGCTGGGTGTGCTCTCGGCCGATTGCACCCCGGTGCTGTTCGCCGATGCCGAGGCCGGCGTGATCGGCGCCTGCCATGCCGGCTGGCGCGGCGCCCTGGCCGGCATCACCGATGCCACCCTGGCGGCGATGGAAAACCTGGGCGCCGCGCGCGGCCGCATCCGCGCCGCCATCGGCCCCACCATCCGCCAGCCGAGTTACGAAGTGAGCGCGCCGTTCCGCGCCGAATTCATCGCCGCCGAAGCCGCCAATGCGGATTTCTTCGGCCCCGGCCGCCGCGATGGCCATTGGCAATTCGACCTGCCGGGTTATCTGGCGCGGCGACTGAGCCGGGCTGGCGTGGTCTTTGAGGATACCGGGCTGGATACCCTGGCCGAGCCCGAGCGTTTCTTCAGCTATCGCCGCATCACCCTGGCCGGCGAACCGGATTACGGCCGCCAGGTTTCCGCCATCGCGCTGACCTGAGCGAGGCCGCGATGCCGCATCTGTTCATCTTCCTGGTCTTCTGCTTCGTCGCGCTGGTGGCCGGCTGTGTCCTGGGTTAGGCACGCCGCCCTGTTCTGCCTGCTGCTGCTGGCCGGCTGCCAGCCGCCGCCGCAGCCTTTCCTGCCCGATGACAAGGGGCTGCCGGTGGCTTTGCTGATGCCGGTGGGCGAGCACAGCCTTTATGTGCTGCCGGTGGCCAATGCGGAAGGCGATCTGGCGCGCGACCTGGCGGGCCGGCTGGCGGCGGCGCTGGTCGATCGTGACTGGCCGGCTTCGGCGCTGGTGCGCTCCACCGCTTCCTCCGATCTGGTGACGGCATTGGCCGAGGATGACCAGGGCCGCCTGATCTGGGTCTGGCAGCTCAGCCGTCCGGGCGGCGCCCCGATCAACGGCCCCGATCTGGCCCTGGGCCTCGACCTTGCCACCCTGGACACGGCGCCGGATGCCACCCGGCAGGCGCTGGCGCGTGCCATGGCGCAGCAGGTGACGGCGGCGCTGGATGCGGCCGAGGAAAGCCGCCGCGCCGAGGCGGCTTTGGACCCGAGCCTGCCGACATTGTTCCTGCGCCCGTTCCAGGGCGCCCCCGGCGATGGCAACCAGGCCCTGGCGCGGGCGTTGCAGGATCAGATCATCGGCCTGGGCGTGGCCCGCCCGGTGCGCGATGCGGCATTGGCGGATTACAGCGTGGATTGTGTGGTGGCGCTGAGCGAGGCCGGGCCACGCGCCCAGCAGGTGGCGCTGGCCTGGAGCCTGTATGGCCCGGGCGGCGAGCGGCTCGGCAGCATCACGCAGGCCAACCGGGTGCCGCGCGGCAGCCTGGATGGTGCCTGGGGCGATACCGCGCGCGCCGCCGCCCAGGGCGGTGCCGAGGGCCTGCGTGACATGCTGCTCCGCCTCAAGAGTCAGGCCAAACCGGTAAACCGCTGAATTTCTGGGATAATTCGCGGTTTACAGGCGCCGCCCGCGCCGCTATAGTCCGCGCGTTTTTTCCTCCCCCAGGAATCCAGCACAGGCATCTCCATGAAGGTTTTGGCGGGTAACTCCAATCGTCCGCTGGCGGAAGCCATTGCCGCTTACTTAAGCGTGCCGCTTGCCAAGGCCAGCGTGCGGCGCTTTTCCGACATGGAAGTGTTTGTCGAGATTCACGAGAATGTGCGTGGCGAGGACGTGTTTGTCATTCAGACCACCAGCTATCCCGCCAATGACCATCTGATGGAATTACTGGTCTGCATCGACGCGCTGAAGCGCTCCTCGGCGCGCCGCATCACCGCCGTGATCCCCTATTTCGGCTATGCCCGGCAGGATCGTAAGCCCGGCCCGCGCACGCCGATCTCGGCCAAGCTGGTGGCCAACCTGATCACCGCCGCCGGTGCCAACCGCGTGCTGACGCTGGATTTGCATGCCGGCCAGATCCAGGGCTTTTTTGATATCCCGACCGACAATCTGATGGCCGGCCCGGTGCTGACCGCCGATATCAAGCAGCATCTGCAGGGCGATGACCTGATGGTGGTGTCGCCCGATGTCGGCGGCGTGGTGCGGGCGCGCAATATCGCCAAGCGCCTGGATGCCGATCTCGCCATCGTCGACAAGCGCCGCGAGCGCGCCGGCGTGTCGGAAGTGATGAACATCATCGGCGACGTGGAAGGCCGGCGCTGCATCCTGGTGGATGATATCGTCGATTCCGCCGGCACGCTCTGCAATGCCGCCGAAGCGCTGAAGAAGCATGGCGCCAAGTCGGTTTATGCCTATGTCACCCATGGCGTGCTGTCGGGCGGAGCGGTGGCGCGGGTCACCGCCAGCGAGCTGGAAGGCCTGGTGATCACCGACAGCATCCTGGCCACCGAGGCGCAGCGCCTGGCGCGCAATATCCGCCAGGTATCGATCGCGCCGCTGATCGGCGAGGCGATGCGGCGCATCAGCGAGGAAAGCTCGGTTTCGAGCCTGTTCGACTGAGCCGGCTAAAAGAGTTTCACAATTTCGGCGCGCGGCACCCCTGGAGGCCGGCGCCGGAGGCGGCCGGGCAATGAGGCCCAGCCGCAAACAAGCAGCGCAATGAGGAGTTTTATCATGCGTGAAGCAACCAATCTCGCCGCCACGGCGAGAGAGAGGGCCGGCAAGGGGACCGCCCGGGCAACCCGCCTTAACGGGCGTGTTCCGGGGGTCATTTACGGCGACAAGAAGACCCCGGTACTGATCTCGGTCGATAGCCGCGAATTGCTCAAGGAACTGCACAAGGGCAGCTTCTTCTCGCGCCTGTTCACCGTCGAAGTCGACGGCAAGAGCGAGCGTGTGCTGGCCCGCGACGTGCAGCTCGATCCGGTGTCGGATCAGCCGATCCATGTCGATTTCCAGCGCATCAGCGCCGAATCGCGTATCCGCGTGTTCATCCCGGTGGTGTTCCGCGATGCCGAACAGAGCCCCGGCCTGAAGCTGGGCGCGGTGCTCAACATCGTGCGCCACGAGGTCGAGTTCTACGCCAATCCGGAACATATCCCGGAGAATATCTCGCTCAGCCTGGCTGGCATGGAGATGAACCACTCCATCCATATCAGCGCCTTCAACCTGGATGCCAATCTGAAGCCGGTGATCCAGGATCGCGATTTCACCGTGGCCACCATCGTGCCGCCGGTGAAGGGCGAGGAAGAGAAGAAGCCGGAAGCCGCTGCGCCCGCCAAGGCCGCCGGTGGCAAGGCTGCGCCCGCCAAGGCCGCGCCGGCCAAGGCTGCGCCGGCCAAGCCCGCCGCCAAGAAGTAAGCCTGTCCGTGCGGGCGGCGTGGCTCCGGCCGCGCCGCCCGTGCGTTTTTCATATCTTCGCGTTTTTCGCCATCGCCCGCTCAGGAAAGCCCGATGCTGCTCCTCGTCGGCCTGGGCAATCCCGGCCCCGAACATCAGCGCCAGCGCCACAATATCGGCTTCATGGCCATTGATGCCATTGCCGACCGCTATCGCTTTGCCCCGTTCCGGAAACGCTTCCAGGGCGAGTTGGCCGAAGGTGTGCTGGATGGCGTGAAAACCCTGCTGCTCAAGCCGCAGACCTACATGAATCTCTCCGGCCGCAGTGTTGGCGAGGCGGCGCATTTCTACAAATTGCCGCCGGCCAGCGTGGTGGTGCTGCATGACGAACTCGACCTGGCGCCGGGCAAGCTGCGCGTCAAGCTCGGCGGCGGCCATGCCGGGCATAACGGCCTGCGTTCGGTGGATGCCGCGATCGGGCCGGATTATCGCCGCCTGCGCCTGGGCATCGGCCATCCCGGCAAGGAACGCGTGCTGGGTTTTGTGCTGCAGAATTTCAGCAAGGATGAACAGACCTGGCTGGAGCCGCTGCTGGAGGCGGTGGCCGAAGCGGCGCCGGCCCTAGCACGGCAGGATGATATCGGCTTCATGAACAAGGTGGCCCTGCGCCTGACGCCGCCCAGGAATGAAGCGCCCCGGAACGAAACGCCGCGCAATGCTGCGGAAAAGACGACAAAAAGCGCGAAAGCCGCGCAGACGAAGGAATAGCCATCATGGGTTTCAAATGCGGCATCGTCGGCCTGCCGAATGTGGGCAAATCGACGCTTTTCAACGCGCTGACGCAGACCGCCGCGGCCCAGGCGGCGAATTACCCGTTCTGCACCATCGAACCGAATACCGGTCTGGTCGGCGTGCCGGATGAACGGCTCGATGTGCTGGCCGGCATTGCCGGCTCGGCCAAGATCATTCCGACGCAACTGAGCTTCGTGGATATCGCCGGCCTGGTGCGCGGTGCCTCGAAGGGCGAAGGCCTCGGCAACCAGTTCCTGGCCCATATCCGCGAGGTGGATGCGATCTGCCACGTGCTGCGCTGCTTCGAGGATGGCGACATCACCCATGTGGAAGGCCGTGTCGATCCGGTGGCCGATGCCGAGACGGTGGAAACCGAATTGATGCTGGCCGATCTCGACAGCCTGGAAAAGCGCGTCGATGGTTTTGCCAAGCGCGCCAAGCAGGGCGACGAGGATGCCAAGGCGCGGCTGGCGCTGATCGAGCGCATCCTGGTGGCGTTGCGCGATGGCCGGCCGGCACGCAGCGTCAGCCCGGCCGATGACGAGAAGAAAATCTACAAGGAATTGATGCTGCTGACCTCGAAGCCGGTGCTGTATGTCTGCAATGTCGAGGAAGGCGCGGCAGCCGAGGGTAATGGCTTCTCGCAGCGCGTCGCCGAGATGGCGGCGAAGCAGCAGGCCGGCTGCGTGGTGATTTCCGCCGCCATCGAGGCCGAAGTGGCGCAACTCGATTCCGATGAGGAGAAGCAGGCCTTCCTGGCCGATCTCGGCCTCAAGGAAACCGGCCTGACGCGCGTGATCCGCGCCGGTTATGCGTTGCTTGACCTGCTCACCTTCTTCACCGTCGGCCCCAAGGAAGCGCGCGCCTGGACCGTACGCAAGGGCGCCAAGGCGCCGGAAGCCGCCGGTGTGATCCATACCGATTTCGAGAAGGGCTTCATCCGCGCCGAAACCATCGCCTATGTCGATTACGTCGCCGGCAAGGGCGAGGCCGGCGCCCGCGAAGCCGGCAAGATGCGGCTGGAAGGCAAGGAATACATCGTGCAAGATGGCGATGTGTTCCATTTCCGCTTCAATGCCTGAGTTGCCGCTGACGGGGCCGCATGAAATATTTTGATGACTTCAAGATTGGCGATACCACCGAATTTCCGCCGCGCCATGTGACGGAAGAAGAGATCATCGCCTTCGCGCGCGACTACGATCCGCAACCGTTTCATATCGACCGCGAGGCAGCGGCGAAAACGCCCTATGGCGGCATCATCGCCTCGGGCTGGCACACTGCCGGCATGATGATGCGGCTGATGGTGGATCATTCGATCAAGGGCAGCACCAGCATGGGCTCGCCGGGCGTGGATGAACTGCGCTGGCTGCGGCCGGTGCGGCCGGGCGATACGCTGCATCTCAAGGGCGTGGTGCAGGCTTTGCATCCCTCCACCAGCAAACCGGATCGCGGCGTGGTGAAGACGCAGTATGAAATGCGCAACCAGGCCGGCGAACTGGTGCTGCGCATGCGCGGCAACGGCATGTATCGCCGCCGCCCCGCCAATACCGAAGGGGCCTGAACCATGCAGTATTTCGAGGATGTGGTGGTGGGCCAGGCGCGCGATACCGCCAGCCACACCTTCACCGAGGCCGCCATCATCCGCTTCGCCGAACAATTCGATCCGCAGCCATTTCATATCGATCCGGAAGCGGCCAAGCAGAGCAATTTCGGCGGCCTGATCGCTTCGGGCTGGCATACTGCTTCTACCGTGATGCGGCTGATCGTCGATGCCGCCGTGGAGGTGGAATCCAGCCTCGGCTCGCCCGGCTTCGACAATCTGGTGTGGAAGCAGCCGGTGCGCCCGGGCGACACCATCCGCTGCCGCCTGACCTGCCAGGAAAAAACCCCGTCGCGCAGCCGCCCCGATATCGGCTCCGGCCGTTTTCTGATCGAGGTGTTCAATCAGCGCGACGAATTGATCATGTCGATGGTCAGCATCGGCCTGATGCGCTACCGCCATCCGCCGCAGGGCTGAAGGATTGTACGCGGGTACCCGTTCAGATTTGTAATCGTTGGCTGTAGCTGGAATTCATAGCAAACCCGTCATGGTACGCCTTCGCGTACCATGACGGGTTTGTTACGAGAATAGGCGAATGGTTGCCGGCACGATCCGTGAATTAATCCGGGCATACCGGGGGGATGGGGAGAAATGAGCATGGCCGACAAACCGGTCGCCCTGGTCACCGGCTCTACCTCCGGCATCGGTGCCGGCATTGCGCGCCGGCTGGTGGCGGATGGCTATCGCGTGATCCTGCATTCGCGCAGTTCGGCTGAGACCGGCGCGGCACTGGCGCAGGAGCTGGGCAATGCCCAGGACAGGGCCGTCTATGTGCAGGCCGATCTGGCCCGGGATGGCGACCGGGTGAAATTGATCGAAGCGGCGCTGGCGGCCTGGGGCCGGCTCGATCTGCTGGTGAATAATGCCGGCATCAGCCGGGTGATTCCGCATGGCGACCTGGCTGCTGCCACGCCGGACATCTGGCATGAACTGCATGAAGTGAATGTGGTGGCGCCCTTCCGCCTGATCGCGCTGGCGGAAACCGCATTACGCGCAGCGGCGCAGCATGGCCGCAGCGGCTGTGTGGTGAATATCAGCTCCCATGCCGGCATCCGGCCCAAGGGGGCTTCCATACCCTATGCTGCCAGCAAGGCGGCGCTCAACCACATGACCCGGCTGCTGGCGCTCTCGCTGGCGCCGGAAATCCGCGTCAATGCCATTGCGCCCGGCCTGGTGGATACGCCGCTGACGCGTGACTGGACGGCGGCGCAGGAATTGTGGCGCAACAAGGCGCCGATGCGCCGCGCCGCGCAACCGGCCGATATAGCGCAGGCCGTGGCGATGCTCGCAGCCAGCGACTACATGACCGGCGAAATCCTGATCCTGGATGGCGGCCTGAACCTGACTTGATTACTACTGCCGCGTCACCCGGTTCCTGAGCACGCCGATCTTCTCCACTTCCAGTTCCACCACATCGCCATGCTTGAGATAGCGGCCATGCTCCAGGCCGCAGCCATCGCCCACCGTGCCGGAGCCGAAGAATTCGCCGGGATGCACGGTTTCGTCGGCGGAGACGCGTTCCAGCAAGGCCTCAAAAGTATGATGGATGCTGCTGGAATTGCTGTCGCACCAGGTCTGGCCGTTGACCCGCGCCTGCATGCGCAGGCTGTAGGGATCGCCGATCTCGTCGGCGGTGACCAGGAACGGCCCCATGGCATTGCCGGTGTCGAAATCCTTGCCCTTGCAGGGGCCGAGCATGGATTGCATCTCGACGCTCTGCGCATCGCGGGCCGAGAAATCGTTGAAGATGGTATAGCCGAAGATATGCCGGCGCGCCTCGGCGGCCTTGATATTCTTGCCGGCCTTGCCCAGGAAAAAGCCGAATTCCAGTTCGAAATCCATCACCTGACTGTAACGTGGCCAGACCACATCCTGGCCGGTGCCGATCACTGAGAAGCGATTGGATTTGTAGTAGATCGGCATCTTGTACCAGGCCGGCGGCACCTTGATCATGCCGGCCTTCACCAGCAGCGGCCCGAGCAGCGGCTTGCGCATCATGGCGATGCGCTGCATCGATTGCTGCACATGCTTTTCGAACAGCATCGAATCACGGATCTGTTCCGGTACCGGCACCGGCGCATGCAGCTTGGCATCCACCAAAGGCACCCGCATCTCGGCATTGTCGAGTACACCACGCGCTGCCGCCATTGCCTCGTCGCCGCCCTTGATCAGCGCCAGCATGTCGGCAAACACATTGCCGAAATCCACGATCATGGCGCCATCCGAGGTCAGCGCGCCGGGCCGCATATTGCCAGTGCCGGGATGGCTGTAGGTGCAGAGTTTCATGCCGTCATTCCTCGAAAATCGCCACCGCGCGGGTCCAGCCCGCCGAGGCGCCGCGAATCTTGTGCGGGAAGCAGCTGACCGTGAAGCCGAAGGGCGGCAGCACTTCCAGGTTATGCAGCTTTTCCAGATGGCAATAGCCGATATGCCGCCCGGCCTTGTGGCCTTCCCAGATCAGGCTGGCATCCTGGGTTTCGGCGAATTTCTTCGCCGTATGCACAAAGGGCGCATCCCAGCTCCAGGCATCGGTGCCGGTGACGCGCACGCCACGCTCCAGCAGATACATGGTGGCTTCATAGCCCATGCCGGCCCCGGTGGCGACATAGTTCGGCTGGCCATAGGCTTTGCCGGCGGCGGTGTTGACCAGCACGATATCCTTTTCCTTCAGCGTGTAGCCGATGCGCGCCAGTTCCGCCGCCACATCCTCCGGCGTCACCACATAGCCATCCGGCAGCTTGCTGAAATCCAGCTTCACGCCATCGGAGAAACACCAGTCCAGCGGCACTTCATCGATGGTCCAGGCGCGCTCGCCCTTGTTCATCGTGGAATGGAAATGATAGGGCGCATCCAGATGCGTGCCGTTATGGGTGTTGAGCGTCACATTCTCCACCGCCCAGCCTTCGGCATCGGGCAGGTCTTCCCGCTTCAGGCCGGGGAAGAATTTGACGATATCCTCCGGGCTCTGCTGATGATTGATATAGTCGATGCGCGGGCCGAAGCCGGGCGGATCGGACTGCACATCGTTTTCCAGATAGATCGACAGATCGACAAAGCGGCGGGGCATGCGGCGCGTTTCCTCGGTTTATGGTTGTAACCAGAATAACGATGCGGGAAATTTTTGTCGATATTTTTTCTTTTTGTCGTTGACTTGCCCCGGGCAGGATGGCGAGGATACCGCCATGGGACAGAATGACCGGCGAGCGGAGATACGCGACCTGGCGGCCGAGGCCGGCAGCCTGACCGAATTCGCCCATGCCCGGCTGCGTGCCGATATCATCGCCGGTCATTTCCCTTCCGGCGCCAAATTGCAGATCGACGACCTGAAGGCGCGCTACGGGCTTTCTGCCAGCCCTTTGCGCGAGGCACTGGCGCGGCTGGCCGAACAGGGCTTCGTCGCCGCCGAAAGCCAGCGCGGCTTCCGCGTCAGCCCGATGAGCCGCGACGATCTGGCCGATATCACCCTGGCGCGCCAGGTGATCGAAACCGCTGCCCTGCGCCTGGCACTGGCGCGTGGCGACGATGCCTGGGAAGCCGCCATCCTGGCCGCCTATCATCGCCTGGAACGGTATGTGGCGCGGCTGGCCGGCGCACCACCGACCGATCTGGCCGAATTCGGCCTGCTGCACAAAGCCTTTCATGCCGCGCTGATTGCCGCCTGCGGCTCGCCGCGCCTGCTGGAAGAGCAATCCAGGCTCTACGATCAGGCCGAGCGCTACCGCTACCGCATGATGGCGAGTTATCTGGTCAGCGCCGATAGCGGCATCATGGCCGAGCATCGCCAGTTGATGGAACTGGTGCTGGCGCGCGAGACCGAGCGGGCGGCAACGATGCTGCATGACCATCTGCTGCATACCGTGGCCTTCTGCTACGATGCGCCCAGGCTGCAACCACCATAACCCAAAAACAAAGCCGCTTTTCCACGGGAGGAAAACATGCACAAAACCAAGACTTTCGCCGCCCTATTGGGCGGCAGCCTGCTGGCTTTGCTGGCCGGTGGCCCGGATGCGCAGGCGCAGACCATCAAGATGACCGCCGTGGCCGGCCATCCGGTGATCTTTCCCTGGGTGAAACTGGCGGATGAATTTTTCATCCCCGAACTCGACAAGCGCCTGGCCGCCGCCAACAGCAAGGTGAAATTCGAATGGACCCGGGCCTGGGGCGGCACCGCGGTGAAGCTGGGCAGCGAAAGCGGCGCGGTGAAGGATGGCCTGGCCGAACTGGCCTTTGTCTCCACCATCTTCGAGGCGCCGAAATTTCCGTTGCAGAACGTGTCCTATGTGGCGCCGTTCATGACCGACGATGTCGCCGTGATGTCGAAGGTGATCAAGAACATGCAGGCGAAAATCCCGGCGATGAGCGACGCCTGGAGCAAGAACAACATGCATTTCCTCGGCGGCACCGGCCTGGATAGCTATCACCTGTTCACCAAGACGCCGATCAACAGCCTGGCCGATCTGAATGGCAAGAAGATCAACGCCCCCGGCCCCTCGGCCAACTGGGTGAAGAATACCGGCGCGGTGGCGGTGGCCGGCACCTTGCAGACCTATTACAACGACATCCAGACCGGCGTGACCGAAGGCGCTCTCACCTTCGCCACCGGCGCCTTCCCGGCCAAGCTGGTGGAAGTGGCACCGCATATCACCAAAGTGAATTACGGCGCGCAATTCGCCGGCGCTCTGGTGATGAGCAAGCGCGTCTATGACCGCCTGCCGGCCGATGCCAGGAAGATCGTGGATGAAGTCGGCGCCGACTATGATGCGCGCTTCGCCGCCACGCTGGCCGCCACCGCCTCGGCACTGATGCAGAAAATGGTGGAAGGCGGCGGCAAGCTGCGCGAGCTTTCCGCCGACGAGCGCAAACAATGGGCCGCCGTGCTGCCCAATGTGGCTTTGCCCTGGGCCAAGGATCTGGATGCCAAGGGCCTGCCCGGCAGCCAGGTGCTGAGCGAATTCATCGCCCAGATGCGCGCCGCCGGGGCGCAGTTCCCGCGCGACTGGTCGAAGGAATAGACGGCAGACAGAACGGAGATGCCCGGCATGTTCACTCGTCTTCTCGGTGCCATGAATGCGCTGGGCACCTTCTGGATTTTCCTGCTGATGCTGCTGATCGATGCCGATATCCTGGGGCGCGAGATATTCGGCGCCCCGGTGCGCGGCACCACCGAATTGCTCAGCCTGTCCATTGTCGGCATCGTGTTCCTGCAACTCGGCCATGCCCTGCTGGCCGGACGGGTCACACGGTCGGATATGGTGATCGAGGGCCTGATCAAATACCGGCCGCGGGCCGGCCATCTGTTGCAGGGCTTTTTTCATCTGCTCGGCGCGGTGTTTCTCGGCCTGATCTTCTGGGGCAGCCTGGGGCAGTTCGAGGAAGCGGTGGAGATCGGCGAATATGTCGGCGCGGTGGGTGATTTCACCGCACCGACCTGGCCGATCAAGCTGCTGATCCTGATCGGCGCCGCCGCCACTTTGCTGCAATATCTGCGGCTATTCTGGCACGACGTGCGTGAGGCGCGGCAATGAGCGGCCTGGAATTGACCGGCCTGGAAATCGGCTTTCTCACCCTCTTCGGCATGATGCTGCTGATCTGGCTCGGCCTGCATGTGGCGGTGGCTTTGGGCCTGACCAGCTTCATCGGCGTGTGGCTGATCAAGGGCAGCCCGATGGTGGCGGCCAGCATGCTCGGCGCCGGCACCTACGATTCCATCGCCAGTCATATCTTTGGCGTGGTGCCGCTGTTTGTGCTGATGGGTTTCCTGGTTTCCATCGCCGATATCGGCAAGGATGCCTTCGAGGTCGCCAATCAGGGCCTGCGCCGGCTGCGCGGTGGCCTGGGCATCGCCACCGTGGCGGCCAATGCGGTATTTGCCGCCATCACCGGCATTTCGATTGCCTCGGCGGCGGTGTTCACCCGCGTCGCGGTGCCGGAAATGCTGCGCTATGGCTATACGCCGGCCTTCGCCACCGGGGTGGTGGCCGGCTCATCGGTGCTCGGCATGCTGATCCCGCCCAGCCTGCTGATGATCCTCTATGGCTTTCTGGCCGAAGTCTCGGTCGGCAGCATGTTCATGGCCGGCGTGGTGCCCGGGCTGCTGCTCGCCATCGCCTATGCCGCCGGCATCATGCTGATGGCACGCTTCACCCCCGGCTTTGTTGGCGGCAATGCCACCGCAGCCGGCAATGACGACCAACCAGGCATGGGCGGCGCCGAGATGGCGCAGAAGCTGCTGCCCATCGCCGCCCTGATCGCCGCCGTGCTGGGCGGGCTTTATGCCGGCTTCTTCACCGCCACCGATGCCGGCGCGGTCGGCGCCACGGGCGCCTTGCTGCTGGCTCTGGCCAAGCGCAAGCTGGATGCGCGCAAGCTGTGGCAGGTGCTGGTGGAAACCGGCCATGTCACCGTGGCAGTCTCCTTCCTGATCATCGGCGCCAGCCTCTATACCCGCATGCTGGCGCTCTCCGGCGTGCCGCAATTCCTGGTCGAGCAGATCGGTGCCGCCGGCCTCGGCCCGATCGGCTTTCTGGCAGTGTATATCCTGCTGGTCATTCTGCTCGGCTGCTTCATCGATTCCAGTTCGATCCTGCTCATCGTGCTGCCGCTGATGCTGCCGATTGCCAGCGGCTTCGACATGAACCTGATCTGGTTCGGCATCGTCACCATCGTGGCGGTGGAGATCGGCCTGCTGACGCCACCCTTCGGGCTCAGTGTGTTTGTGATCAAATCCACCTTGAGCGACCCACGCATCACCCTGCGCACCATCTTCCTGGGCGCCCTGCCCTTCGCCGGCATCATGCTGATCACCCTGATCCTGCTCGCTGCCTTCCCGAAACTCACCTTGCTGCTGGTATGAGCCATGAATCCGCTGAAGAATTTCCGCCTTTCGCGTGAAGATTTCCACTTCGTCGGCCACGATCTGCAACGGCCGGAATGTATCCTGGCCGAGCGCGATGGCACATTATGGTCGGCCGATGCGCGCGGCGGCGTGATGCGCATCGCGCCCGATGGCAGCCAGCGCCTGATCGCGCAGCAGCCCGATGCACGCTTTTCCGCTACCGGCGATCTGGCCAAACGTTTCACTGAAGGCACCTTGCCCAATGGCCTGGCCTTCGCCGCCAATGGCGATTTCCTGATTGCCAATTTCGGCACCGATTGCCTGGAAGTGATGGATCGCGAGGGCAAGAGCCGCGTGCTGCATGACAGCATCGATGGTCTGCCGATCGGCAAGGTGAATTTTGTGCTGCGCGACAGCAGGAACCGGCTCTGGGTGACGGTTTCGACCCGGATCAAGAACTGGATGGAGGCGGTGCGCCCCGGCCTCGCCGATGGCTATATCGCCCTGGTGGATGAACATGGCATGCGCGTGGTGGCCGATGGCCTGCGCTTCACCAACGAAGTGCGCCTGGATGCGCGCGAGGAATATCTCTACGCAGTGGAAACCTGTGGCCGCTGCATCACGCGTTTCCGCGTCGGCACCGATGGTTCGCTCAGCGAGCGCGAAATCTATGGCCCGGCGGATTTCGGCCCGGCCGGTTTCCCGGATGGCTGTGCCTTCGATGCCTATGGCAATCTGTGGGTGACACTGGTGATGGCCGAACGGCTGATTGCCATCACCCCGGAGCGCGAAGTGCTGACGCTGTTCGACGATGGCAATGCCGCTGCCATCGTTGCCCTGGAAGCCGCCTATCAGGCCGGCACCGCCGGGCCGGCGGAAATGATGGCGGCGCGCAGCAGCATCACGCCCTGGATGGCCAGCGTCACCTTCGGCGGCCCGGAGTTGCGCCATGCCTATATCGGCACGCTGTTCGGCGACCGCATTCCATATTTCCACTCTCCGGTGCCCGGCCTGCCGATGGTGCATTGGTAACGGTTTTTGCTACACTGCGGCAAAAGCCCCCGGAGGAAATAATGAGCGCGACCGAACAGCCGCTTTGGACCCCCACGCCTGAACGCATCCAGCGCAGCCAGCTGCATCGCTACATGACCTGGCTGAAGCAGCATCGCGGCCTGGATTTTGCCGATTATCAGTCGCTATGGGATTGGTCGGTGGCGGATATCCGCGGCTTCTGGGCCAGCCTGTGGGATTTTTTCGAGATCAAGGCCTACAAACCCTATAGCCAGGTGCTGGCCGAGCCGGCGGTGATGCCGGGCGCGCAATGGTTTGCCGGCGCCGAACTGAATTATGTCGATCAGGTGCTGCGCCATGAAACCGACGCGCGGCCAGCGATCCTCTATGCTTCCGAAACCGATCCGCTGCGCCAGATGAGCTGGGCCGAATTGCGCGAACAGGTTGGCGCAATGGCGGCGCATCTGCGCCAGCGCGGCGTCAAGCGTGGCGACCGCGTGGTGGCCTATGCGCCGAACACGCCGGAGACCCTGGTGGCCTTCCTGGCCACGGTCTCGCTCGGCGCGGTGTGGTCGATCTGCGCCCCGGATATGGGCTTGCAGGCGGTGCTGGACCGTTTCCGCCAGATCGAGCCGGTGGCGCTGTTTGCCGTGGAAGGCGTGCATTACAACGGCAAGGCAATGGACAAGCGCGAGATGGTGCGCGAGATCGCCGATGCGCTGCCCAGCCTACATGATGTGATCCTGCTGCCCAGCAAGGCCGAGGCCGTGACGCTGCCGACAGGCCTGCATGCCACACGCTGGGCCGATATCCTGGCCCGTCCGGCGGCATTGCAGGTGGAGCCGGTGCCGTTCGATCATCCGCTCTGGGTGGTGTATTCCTCCGGCACCACCGGCCTGCCGAAACCGATCGTGCATGGCCATGGCGGCGTCGTGCTTGAAATGCTCAAGATGATGCTGCTGCACAATGATCTCGGGCCGGACGACGTATTCCACTGGTATTCCAGCACCGGCTGGATCATGTGGAACGCTCAAGTAGGCGGCCTCAGCACCGGCGCCACCATCGCGCTCTACGATGGCAGCCCGGCCTGGCCGGATTGGGGCCGGCTATGGCGCTTTGCCGGCGAAGCCAAACTGACCTTCTTCGGTTCCGGCGCCGCTTTCTATGCTTCCTGCCTCAAGGCCGGCGTGAAGCCACGCGAGTTGGCCGATCTTTCCGCTCTGCGCAGTGTCGGCTCCACCGGCTCGCCGCTTTCCGAAGACGCCTATGCCTGGATTTACCGCGAACTGGGCGATATCTGGCTGTCGCCGATTTCCGGCGGCACCGATTTTGCCGGTGCCTTTGTCGCCGGTTGCGTCATCCTGCCGGTCTATATCGGCGAGATGCAGGTGCGCTGCCTTGGCGCCGATATCCAGGCCTATGACGAAGCCGGCCAGCCGCTGATCGATGAAGTGGGTGAACTGGTCTGCGTGCAGCCCCTGCCCTCGATGCCGCTGTATCTGTGGAACGATCCGGATGGCGAGCGCTACAAATCGAGCTATTTCGATGTCTATCCCGGCATCTGGCGCCATGGCGACTGGATCAAGATCACGCCGCGCGGCGGCTCGATCATCTATGGCCGCTCGGATGCCACCATCAACCGGCTCGGCCTGCGCCTTGGCACGGCGGAAATCTACCGCGCGGTGGAGGAATTGCCCGAAGTGCTGGATAGCCTGGTGATCGACCTGGAATATCTCGGCCGCGAAAGTTTCATGCCGCTGTTTGTTGTGCTGCGTGACGGCCTGCAACTGGATGACGCGCTCAAGCAGCGTATCAACCAGGCGATCCGCGATGCCGTCTCGGCCCGCTTCATCCCGAGCGATATCCAGCAGGTGGCGGAAGTGCCACGCACGCTTTCGGGCAAGAAACTGGAAGTGCCGGTGAAGAAAATCCTGCTCGGCCAGGCCCCCGACAAAGTGGCTAATCCGGGCGCCATGAGCAATCCCGGCAGCCTGGCCTGGTTCGCCGGCTATGCCAAGCAGATACCCAGCGCAGCGGCCTAACCGCTGCGCCCATATGGTTCCCCGGGGCGGCGGCTTGAGCCTGCAACACAATCGTCATGGTCGGCGCAGGCCGACCATCCACGAGTAGTTTGTTTTCAGCGCAGCAAATGAAAAACGTGGATGGTACGCCTGCGCGTACCATGACGGCCTTTACATATGCTTCAGCGCAGTTGCGCGCGGCGGGCCAGATAGATGCCGAACAGCACCACCAGGCCGCCGCCGATCTGTAAGCTGGTCAGCCCCTCGCCGAGCCAGAGCCAGCCGAAAAAGGCTGCCGCCACCGGCTGCACCAGCACCACCAGCGAGGAAAACGAGGCCGGCAAGTGGCCCAGCGCATAGGCGATCAGGCCCTGGCCCAGGGCATGGCTGATCCAGGCCAGGCCAAACAGCGTGAACCAGCCCTGAAGCGTGGCCGGCAGCATCACATCGCCCATCAGCAACGCCACCGGCAGCAGCGCCAATGCGCTGACCAGACTGGACCACAGCATCAGTGATTGTGTGCCATGGCTGCCGCGCAGCTTGGCCACGGCAATCATATAGACGCCGTAGAACATCGCGGTGACGAAGGCCAGCATATCACCGAACACATTGGTGCCGCCGAGCTGGAAACTGGAGCCGACCAGCATCAGCGCGCCGCAGATCGCCACCAGCATCGCGACCAGAAACAGCGGCGTGATGCGTTCGCGCAGCACCAGCCAGGCGCCGAGCGTGACGATCACCGGCGCGAAGTTACTCAGCAGGGTCGCATTGGCCACCGAGGTATATTTGATCGAGAGATGCCAGAAGAACAGGTCGCCGGCAAACAGCAGCCCCGGCACCAGGATCAGTGCCAATGGCAGCCCGGCGCTGCTAGCCGCCGCAGCCGGGCGCGGTGCGCTGAAACGCCAGAACAGCCAGAGCGGCGGCAAAGCCAGGAAAGTGCGGTAGAAGCCGGTAGCGGTCGGCCCGGCCTCGGAGAGCCGCACGAAGATCGGCGAAAAGGCAATCGCCAATGCCCCCAGGATGAGGGCGGCCAGGGCCCAGCTTTGCTGGCGGCCATGCGAAAGCGGATCGGGGGTGGATTGGCGCGGCGTTTCCATGCCGGATCGTTACGCCCGCTGCTGCTGCTGCTCAAGGGCCGGCAGCGACGATGCGGCGTTTATTTCGCCAGTCTGGCCGGAAAACGCGCAATCGCCGTGGTGCCTTCACCCAGCCGCGACTGGATATCCAGGCTGCCGCCATGCAGTTCCATGAATTTGCGGCTGATCGCCAGACCCAGCCCGGTGCCTTCGCTGCGCCGCCGCACACTGGGATCGCCCTGCCAGAATGGCTCGAAGATGCGGTTGATATCCTCGGTGCGGATACCAACGCCGGTATCGCGCACAAACAGCGCCACGCTGCCATCAGGCTCGACCTGGCAGGAAATCCGCACATTGCCGGCGGCCGGCGTGAATTTGATGGCATTCGACAGAAGATTGAGCAGCACCTGCTTGAGCGCGCGCGCATCCAGATTGAGCAGCGGCAACTGCCCGGCGCTGACCTCGTTCAGCAGCGTGACCCGGCCCTCGCGGGCGCGGCCCTTCACGATGGTGAGGCAATCCTCCACCGTCTGGCCGATATCGGTCGGCTCCAGCGCCAGTTCATAACGCCCGGCCTCGATCTTCGACATATCGAGAATATCGTTGATCACATTCAGCAGATGCCGCGCGCTGATCGCGATATCCTGGGCATAGTCGAAATAGCGTTCCGACGATGCCCCCCACATACGCAGCACGATCACTTCGGCAAAGCCGATCACCGCATTCAGCGGCGTGCGCAATTCATGGCTCATATTGGCCAGGAATTCGCTCTTGGCGCGGTTGGCGGCAATGGCATGCTCGCGCTCGCGCGCCAGGCTGACCGCCAGGCGTTCGAGATCGCCGGCCTGGGCGCGCAATTGTGTGTTGGCAGCATCCAGCGCCTGTTCGGAGCGTTTGCGCTCGGTGATATCGGTGGCGATGGAGAGCAGACCCAGAATAGCGCCATCGGGGCCGCGGATCGGCACTTTGCTGACCAGCGACGTGGAAGGATTGCCGGCCAGATCGGTGAAGCTGTTTTCATAATTCAGCACCGCTTCACCGGTGCGCAGCAGCACGGCATCATGGCGCAGGGAATCGGTGATGAATTGCTGCCGTTCCGGCGCCGGCAAGGCCGGCAACGGCACTTCATCAATACGCTTGCCAAGGGCAGTGGCCGTATCGATGCCGAACAGTTTTTCGGCCGGCCGGTTGAGCAGCAGATAGCGCCCTTCGGCATCCTTCATCGTCACCCGCGCCGGCAGGTTATCCAGCACCGAGCGCAGCAATTGCCGTTCGCGGTCACGATCATCGAGATGGCGTGCGCTGGCGCCGAGGATGGTGTTGATCCGACCGGTCAACTGGCCGAATTCATCATCCTGATGGCTCTGCGCCACTTCCAGGCGGCGCGCACTGGGTGCTTGCGGATCAACCCGGTCGAGCTGACCGAGCAGCCCGAGCAAGGGCCGCGTCAGCGTGTAGTAGAACAGCACCGCCAGCACCAGGGCGAGGAAAAGATTGCGCACAAAACCGGTGACCAGCACAACCCAGACCCGGTTGAGCACATCGCGGCTGAACTGATCGGCATCCACCAGCACACGCAGTTCGCCGACCAGTTCCTGCCCGCGCGAGGCGTAAAGCGGCCGCGTATGGGTTTCATCCTTGAGGCCGGCCATGCGGGTGAGCCAGCTAGGTTCGGCTTCCTGGCGCTGCTGCGCCGCCATCAGGCGGCCGTAATTGTCGTAAATCTCCACCCGCAGGATCGGGCCATAGAGCAGCAGGCCGTTCACCACCCGGCCGGCCAGTTGCTCATCCAGCGCATAGGCGGCCTGAGCGGCGGCTTCGGTCAGCATGTCCATCACCTGGGCCACGCCATCGTTGCGATTGGCCATCTCGCCCCGGATATCCACCACAAGCTGATACAGGCTGGTGATGAAGCCGAGCACCAGGGCGGCAAACACCGCCACCTTGACCTGGCGTGTGGATAGCCGGCGGCGCCATGCAATCGATGGCGATGCATTCGTCATGCGTTGTTGCCTGCCGGCTCGTTCAGGTCTGTACTGCGCCCTGGACCCATTGCTTCCGCTGCCTGTTGCAATGGAAATCCTGCCATTTTTTATTTAGCCGCGCAACGCGACCGTGAATACCGGCCCTTCGCCTTATGGGCGCAGGCTTCAGACGCGGCGCGGCAGGAAGGAATCCAGCATCAGCAGGCAGACGCCGACCACAATGGCGCAATCGGCGATATTGAAGGCCGGCCAATGCCAGCCGGCAATGTGGAAATCAAAAAAATCCGCCACGGCGCCGAAGCGCAGCCGATCCAGGATATTGCCGAGCGCACCGCCGATCACCAGGCCGAGGCTGATCGCCACCAGCCGCACCGGGCCACGCCATAGCCAGAGCAGCAGCCACAAGGTGATGCCACTGGTGACGGCAATCAGCAGCCAGCGCCGGCCATCATCGGCATCACTGAACAGGCCGAAGCTGACACCGCGATTCCACACCATGACCAGATTGAAAAAACCGGTCACCTCGATGCCGCCGGGATGCTGCTGCATCAGCGCCAGCAAGGGTGCCTTGCTCAACTGGTCGGCGACCAGGATGACCAAGGCGATGATGAAACCGAGCAGGCGCGGCGTCAGCGACATAATGCTGCCTCAGCCCGCCGCCGGCACGGCATCGGCGCAGCGCCGGCAGAGATCGTCATGGCCATGCACATGGCCGACCTCGGGCAAAACCTGCCAGCAGCGTTCGCATTTGATGCCGGAGGCATTACGCGGCAGCACCGCCACGCCCTTCACATCCTCCAGCCGGAAAGCATCGCCCGGCCCGTCGCCGACCTGCAGGTCGATGCCCGAGGTGATGCAGGTTTCGGCGAAATCCAGCCCGGCCAGGGCATCGGCATCGTCCTGCGTCACAAACACCTGCGGCGCCGCCTGCAGGCTGGAGCCGATGCGCTTGGCGGCGCGTTCGATTTCCAGCGCACCGGTGACAACCCGGCGCACGCGGCGCACCCGCTCCCATTTCGCCGCCAGGGCCGCATCGGCCCAGGAAGCCGGCAGGGTTGGGAAAAGCTCACGATGCACGCTGCCATCTTCGCTCGGATGCCGCATCAGCCACGCTTCCTCGGCGGTGAAGCAGATGATCGGCGCCAGCCACTTGGTCAGGCAGTCAAACAGGATATCCAGTACAGTGCGGGTGGCGCGGCGCCGGATGGTGTCCGGCGCATCGCAATACAGCGCATCCTTGCGGATATCGAAATAAAAGCCGGACAGGTCGACGGCGCAGAAATTATACAGCGCCACATACATGCGGTGGAAATCGTAGCTTTCGCAGCTTTCCCACACCGTCTGGCCCAACTCCGTCAGGCGGTGCAGCACCCAGCGTTCCAGTTCCGGCATCTGCTCATAGGGCAGGCGCTCGGCTGCATCGAAGCCGGCGAGATTGCCGAGCAGGTAACGCAGCGTGTTGCGCAGGCGGCGATAGGCATCGACCTGGGCCTGGATGATCTTGGGCCCGACCGAAAGATCCTCGTTGTAATTCGCCGAGGCGACCCAGAGCCGCAGGATATCGGCGCCGGATTGTTTGATGACATCCTGCGGCTCGACCGAATTGCCGAGCGACTTCGACATCTTGCGGCCCTTCTCGTCGAGAATGAAGCCATGCGTCAGCACGGCGTCATAGGGCGCGCGGCCACGCGTGCCGCAGCTTTCCAGCAGCGATGAATGGAACCAGCCGCGATGCTGGTCGGAGCCTTCGAGATAAAGCGAGGCCGGCCATTGCAGATCGGGCCGCTGTTCCAGCACGAAGCTATGGGTGGAGCCGGAATCGAACCAGACATCGAGGATGTCGGTCACCATCTTCCACTCATCCGCATTGTATTCCGGCCCGAGGAAATCCGCCGGCTTGGCAGTGAACCAGGCATCGGCGCCGCCCTTGAGGCAGGCCGCCACGATGCGCTCATTCACCGCTTCATCACGCAGCAATGCGCCGCTGGTCTTATGCTCGAACACCGTGATCGGCACGCCCCAGGCACGCTGGCGGCTGATCACCCAATCCGGCCGCTGCTCGATCATGGCATAGAGCCGGTTGCGGCCCTGCGGCGGATAGAAGGCGGTGGCATCGATGGCCGCCAGCGCCTTCTGGCGCAGGTCGTTGGTGCTCATCGAGATGAACCATTGCGGCGTGTTGCGGAAGATCAGCGGGGCTTTCGAGCGCCAGGAATGCGGATATTGATGGCGCAGCCGGCCACGGCCGAGCAGGCCGCCGGCATTGGTCAGCGCCTCGATCACCGCCAGATTGGCGCCGCCTTCCTTGCCGGCATCATCCAGCACCCGCTTGCCGGCAAACAGCGGCACATGCGGGAAATAGCTGCCATCCTCATCCACGGTATGCGGGACTTCGATGCCATTGGCGATGCCGAGCGCATAATCGTCCGCGCCATGGCCGGGCGCGATATGCACAAAGCCGGTGCCGGCGTCCAAAGTGACAAAATCGCCGGCCAGCACCGGCACGTCATAGTCATAGCCCTGGCCACGCAGCGGATGGGCGCAGATTGTGCCGAGCAGCGCGTCGCCCTTGAGCCGCGCCTGTTCGGTGACGCTTTCGATGGCACAGGCCTTGACCACCTGGGCCACCAGTTCGGCCGCCACCACCACCTCGTCGCCGACGCGTGCCAGCGACTTCTCACCCACCGCATCGACGCGCAGGCGGACATACTCGGCCTCGCTCATCAGCGCGATGGCGCGATTGGCCGGCATGGTCCAGGGCGTGGTGGTCCAGATCACGATGCTGGCGCCGGCCAGGGCCGGATCGCTGGCCCGCACCACCGGGAATTTCACGAAAATCGTGTGCGAGGTATGCTCGTGATATTCCACTTCGGCCTCGGCCAGAGCGGTGCGTTCCACGATCGACCACAAAACCGGCTTCGAGCCCTTGAACAGGCCGCCATTCATCAGGAATTTCTGGATTTCACGCACGATCTGAGCCTCGGCGGCGAAGCTCATCGTGGTGTAGGGATTGTCCCAGTCGCCGATCACGCCCAGGCGCTTGAATTCCTCGCGCTGCACATTGATCCAGTGCTCGGCGAAATCGCGGCATTCCTTGCGGAATTCGTCGATCGGCACATCATCCTTGTTCTTGCCGGCGGCGCGGTATTTCTCCTCGATCTTCCATTCGATCGGCAGGCCGTGGCAATCCCAGCCCGGCACGTAATTGGCATCGAAGCCCATCATCTGCCGGGTGCGGTTGATGGTGTCCTTCAGGATCTTGTTCAGCGCATGGCCGAGATGCAGATTGCCATTCGCATAGGGCGGGCCATCATGCAGGATGAATTTCTCGCGGCCCTGGGCATCCTGGCGCAATTGCCGATACAGGCCATTGCGGTTCCAGCGGGCGAGGATTTCCGGCTCCTTGGCCGGCAGCCCGGCCTTCATCGGAAATTCGGTGGCGGGCAGGAAAACGGTATCGCGATAATCTTTGCTCATGGCGTCTTTGCTCATCACGGCGCTCGGGGCGGCGCGCCAAAACACGGAAATGTGGCGGGAAACAGCGAGAAAACCCGGCCCTTAAACAAGGACCGGGCGGCTAATTCGCGCAAGCCGCAACCGGCCTGGATAACCGAATTCGCTAGACATGACGGAGATTTAGCATTCCTGCCCGGCGCTGTCGAGCGAGCGCCCCTACCCCGCCAGCAGCCGTCGCGCTTCGGCTGCATCGGCGGCGATCTGGGCTTTGAGGGCGTCGAGGCCGGGGAATTTCTGTTCCGGGCGCAGGAAATGTTGGAAGGCGACGCGCAGGGGCTGGTCGTAGAGGTCGCCGTCGAAATCGAATAGGTTCACTTCCAGCGCCACTTTATCCTTGCCGAAAGTGGGCCGCAGGCCGAGATTGGCGACGCCGGGGATGCTGCGGCCATCGGGCAGGATGGCGCGCACGGCATAGACGCCGAGGTGCGGCACCAGGAAATCGCCCATATCGACATTGGCGGTGGGGAAGCCGATCAGGCGGCCACGCTTGTCACCATGTTGCACGCGGCCTTCCACTTCCCAGGGCCGGCCGAGCAATTCGGCGGCTTGATCCGGGCGGCCTTCCTGCAACAGGGTGCGGATGCGGGTGGAGGAATAGGCCCCGGCGCCATCACCCTGGGCCTGCACCACGCTGACGCCAATGCCGCCGCCGATATCGGGCGCTTGGCATAATGCGCGCAGGGCATCGGTGTTGCCGGCGCGGCCCTTGCCGAAGGTGAAATCATAACCCACCACGACATGGCGCGCGCCGAGATCGCGGCGCAGCACATCGGCGACAAAAGCCTGTGGCGTCAGCGCGGCAAAGCCGGCATCAAACGGCAAGGCGAGCAGCGCATCGGCGCCGGCTGCGGCGAGCAGGCGCGCCTTCTGCGCCAGGCTGTCGAGCCGGAACGGCGGCGCCTCGGGCATGAAAAAGCGCCGCGGATGCGGCTCGAAACTCATTGCCAGGACCGGGGCCAGGACCGGGGCCAGGACCGGGGCCAGGACCGGGGCCAGCACCGGACCGGCTACGGACCAGCGAGCAGCCACCTGTACCGCCTCGGCGATCAGCGCACGATGGCCGCGATGTACACCATCGAGATTGCCGATGGCGACAACGCCGCCGCGCAGATCGCTGGGCAAATCGGAAAGGGCCTGAATGATGCGCATGGCGTCAGCGCGGGCGACGGCTGACCATCAGCGTGGCATCGCCATCCACCACCACGGTATCGCCGACGCGGCATTCGCAATCGAATTTGACGCGGCGCTTGTCGGCCACAATCTCGGTGACAGTGACCTTCGCCTTCACTGTTTCGCCAATCCGCACCGGCGCCTTGAAACGCAGATTCTGCGCCATGTAGATGCAGCCCGGGCCAGGCAGTTTGGTGCCGAACACGGTGGACAGGAAGGCGGCCGACAGCATGCCATGGGCGATACGGCCCTTGAACATGGTGGCGGCGGCGAATTCCTGGTCGATATGCACCGGGTTGGTATCGCCCGACACGGCAGCGAAGAGCAGGATATCGGCCTCGGTCACGGTCTTGCTGAACATCGCCGACATGCCAAGGGCGATATCTTCCAGGTAATAGCCATGCTGGCCGGACGAAGGCAGGTCGGACTGGGTCATCGGGGCGCTTTCACGGGGCTGGTGCGTTGACGGGGCCGGTCGGGGCGGCGACTATACTGACTGCCAAAAATACCGGCAAGCACCGGCCTTTTCCCCCTTTCGGACCCCCGTTTCGCCGCATGCAACCACTCGCCAGCCTGAAATCCCGGATCGGCCAGGTGCGTTATCTGCTGACCGATATCGACGACACGCTGACCAGCCATGGCCGGCTGGAAGCCCGTGCCTATGCCGCGCTGGAGCGGCTGGAAGCCGCCGGCATCCGCGTGGTGCCGATCACCGGCCGGCCGGCCGGCTGGTGCGACATGATCGCGCGCTTCTGGCCGGTGAGCGGCATTGTCGGCGAGAATGGCGCCTTCTACATGCGCTATGACCGTGCAGCGAAGAAGATGCAGCGCCGGTTCTGGCAGAGCGAGGCCGAGCGCCAGGCGGCGCGGGCGCGGCTGGCGGCTTTGGCCGAAACCATCCTGCGCGACGTGCCGGGTACCGCACTGGCCTCGGATCAGCAATATCGCGAATGCGACCTGGCCGTGGATTTCTGCGAGGATGTGCCGCCGCTGCCACCCGAAGCGGTGCGCCGCATCGTCGCCCTGTTCGAGGCGGCAGGTGCCACCGCCAAGGTCAGCTCAATTCATGTCAATGGCTGGTTCGGCGCCTGGGACAAGCTGAGCATGACGCGGGCCTTCTTTGCCGAATGTTTCGGCGCCGAGTTGGACGGCCTGGCCGATCAGGTGGTGTTCAGCGGCGACAGCCCGAATGACGCGCCGATGTTCGGCTATTTCCCGCTTTCGGTCGGCGTGGCCAATGTACGGCCCTTCCTGGATCAGATTGCCGCGCCGCCAAAATTCATCACACCCTCGGAAGGCGGCGCCGGCTTTGTCGAACTGGCGGAATTGCTGCTCGGCTAGATCGGATCAGGCGACCTTGGCCAGTTTCGGCGTGCCGAACAGATGGCCCTGGCCGAGTTCAAAGCCGAGATCGGCCAGTTGCAGCAGGTCGCGCTCGTTTTCCACCTTGGCTGCCACCGGCTCGATTTCATGCCGGCGGCACAAAGCCAGCAAATCCTCCAGCGCCACCGGGGCACGCCGCACCGCGCGCGGATCGAGCAGCAAAGCCGCATCCAGCTTGAGGAAACGCACGCCGCGCCGCGCCAGGCCGGCGATATCGAGGTCAAGATCGTCGACGCCATCGACCGAGAGCGCGAAGCCGAGCCCGCCAAGGCGCTGCAACCGATGCCAGCCGGCGCCATCGAGCTTGCGCAGGCCATGCAGCGGAAATTCCAGGATCAGCGTGCCGGCGCGTTCCCGCTCGCGGCGCAGGAAATCATGCAAGGCCTCAAACGCCTTGGCATCGGCCAGGGCAGCGGCGGAGATGTTGCAGAAAAAGCCGACATGGCGCGCCCGCGCTTCCAGCTTGCGCACCAGCTGCACACCGCGCAGCAGCATCATGGCATCGAATTCCGCCGCCAGCCCGGCCGCAGCCAGGGCGGGCAGATGCGCGCCGGGCGACAATTCCCGCCCTTCGGCATCGCGCGCCCGGGCGAATAGCTCGACATAGCGCAGCTTGCGCATCGGCAGCCGCACCACCGGCTGCACATGCAGTTCCACCCGGTTGCTATGCACTGCCTCGCGCACGGCGGCAAACAGGGCCGCGTCGTCGTCGCCTGTTTCCGCAGCCTCCTGGCGCGCTGCCTGGCGCATGGCCGGCGTCAGGCTGAGCCGGGGTTCAGGCCGGGTTTCAGGCTGGGCTTGGGGCGCAGCCTCGATGGTGGTGGTGGCAGCCGGCCCTGGGGCGGTCACTGGGGCGGCCAGGCGGTCGATCTCGTCCAGCAGCAGATTCTGCACCCGGAACCGCTCATAGCGCTCGCGCAAGGCCCAGAGCAGGCCGGTCAGCGCCGCCGCCAGCAGCAGCAAAGGCCCCGGCAGCCAATCCGGCGCCAGACGGCTCAGGCCCACGGCGCCGATCAGGCCGAACAGGCCACAGGCGATGAAACTTAACAGACCGGGAATACTCGGCATGGCGATACCCACCCTGGCCGTAGCCGGATTCGGCGCTATAGTAAGGCAGGCGCCAGCCTATCCCGGGCAGCGTTAACGCCGTCTTAAAAACCTGGACCGATGGACAAAGTCATGGCCTTCCTGCGCCGCCACCTGCTGCAAGCCGGCCTTGGGCTGGCTGCCCTGGTCAGCCTACCCTTCTCCGCAAGAGCGAAAACCGGCATGAGCCTGCACGACTTCACCCTGCCCGCCATCGATGGCACGCCGCTGCCGCTGCGCCAGTATAAAGGCAAGGTGGTGCTGCTGGTGAACACCGCCTCGCAATGCGGCTTCACCAAACAATATACCGACCTGCAAGCGCTATGGGCGCGCTACCGCGACAAGGGCCTGGTGGTGCTGGGCGTGCCGTCGAATGATTTCGGCGGCCAGGAACCCGGCACCGCGCAGCAGATCCAGGAATTCTGCGAGGTGAATTTCGATGTCGATTTCCCGCTGACCGACAAGCAGCCGGTGGTGGGCGATACGGCGCATCCGCTCTACAAATGGCTGCATGCCGAACTGGGCGAAATCGCCCGGCCACGCTGGAATTTCCACAAATACCTGATCGATGGCGACGGCCATGCGGTGGACTGGTTCTCCACCGTGACCAACCCGAATGATGCCAAGGTGATCAAGGCGATCGAGGCGCAACTGGCAAAGCTGACGCCTGCGGGCTAAAACCCCGGGCATGAATTACCGCCACGCCTTTCATGCCGGCAATCACGGCGATGTGCTGAAGCATGTGGTGCTGCTGCACCTGCTGGAAGCCCTGCGCGCCAAGCCGGCGCCGTTTCATCTGCTGGATAGCCATGCCGGCATCGGGCGCTATGACCTGAGCGGCGATGCCGCCCAGCGCGGCGGCGAATACCGCCTCGGCATCAATGCCGTGCTGGCCGATCCGGCGGCGCCGCAGGCCTTGCCGCTCTACTGGGCGGCGTTGCGCGAGCTCAATCCCGATCTGGCACCGGGCGGGGCCGGACTGCGGTTTTATCCCGGTTCACCCTGGCTGCTGCGCCGCGCTCTGCGCCAGCAGGACCGCCTCGCCCTGGTGGAACTGCATCCCGAGGATTACCAGACCCTGCGGCGCAATATCGGCCCGGATGAGCGCATCGGCATCCACCGGCGCGATGCCTATGAAGCCTTGCGTGGCCTGCTGCCGCCAACGCCCCGGCGCGGCCTGGCACTGATCGACCCGCCCTTTGAGCAGCGCGATGAATTCGAGCGTGTCGCCGCCGCTTTGCTGGACAGCCATCGGCGCTGGCCAGTCGGGCAGCTGGCTTTGTGGTATCCGATCAAACGCGGCGCTGATATCGATGCCTGGGCCACAGCCCTGGCTGCCAGTGGCGGCGATGGCCGCCTGCCGCCCTGCCTGCGGGTGGAATTATGCATCCGCGCTGCCAGCGCAGCCGACAAGCTGAACGGTTCCGGCCTGCTGCTGTTCAACCCGCCCTGGCGGCTGGACGAACAGCTCAAGGCGCCGCTCGGCTTCCTGCTCGGCCGGCTCGGCCGCGAGGCCGGCGCGGCAACCCGCCTGGACTGGCTGCTGCCGCCGAAAGACTGAAATTCAGTTATCAGTGGATCGAGCGCGAGGGCGGATTGTCGTCGCCGTCATCATCCTCGTCGTCGTCATCCTCGTCGTCTTCCAGGCCATCATCGCCGGCTTCCGCGAGCAGGACTTCCTCTTCATCATCCTCGTCATGCTCGTCGTCGTCTTCGTCGTTGCTGGCGCCACCCGGCGGCGGCGTGGTGACCGGGCCGGCCTGGTGATAAGCCAGTTTCCAACCCCGGCCTTCGCGCACGAAGGTGTTGGTGGCAACCAGATAGGTGTCGTCCACCTTCTCGTAACAGACCACGATGCCGACATCGCCCCAGCACACGGCTTCGGCGCCGGCAGTTTCCACTTCCGGCGCCGAGGGGTTGGACAGGATACGCTCCCAGCTATCCAGCACCGCCTCACGGCCAAAAAGCGGCGGCCAGCCGGGATGGATGCAGCCAATCGGCTTTTCCCGCGCCCATAACTCGGCCATGGCCAGCATGTCGCGCTCGGCGAAAGCGGCGTAAAAGGCCTCATTGGCGAAAAGCAGGGCGGTTTCGTCTCGCATGGCGGCAGTTTACCGCGACCAGCAAGGCTTGCGGTAGGCTTGGGCGCAGGCAAAATGGCATCATGAAAATCTTGATGGTCTGCACCGGGAATATCTGCCGTTCACCCACCGCCGAGGGTGTGCTGCGCCATGAATTGCAGCGCACCGGGCTGGCGGGCCGGGCCAGCGTCGATTCCGCCGGCACCCATGATTATCATATCGGCGACCCACCCGATCCGCGCAGCATCCGCACCGCCCGCGCCGGCGGCATCGACATCGGCGATCTGCGCGCCCGCCAGCTGGTCGCCGCCGACTTCACCGATTTCGACCTGCTGCTGGCGATGGATTGCGGCCATCTTGCCCTCATGCAGCAGCAAAGCCCGACGCATTTGCGCCACAAATCCCGGCTATATCTGGATTTTGCGCCAGACCAGCCGCTGCGGGAGATGCCGGACCCCTATTATGGCGGCCAGGATGGCTTCGATCTGGTGCTGCGGCTGTGCCACTTAGCCAGCCTTGGGTTGATCAATCAGCTTCAAAACGGGCAAAATACACGCTAAGATATCGAGATGCCAAAACAGAATCGCCTTCCCCACCCCTGCCACCTGCTACTCGCCGGCCTGCTGCTGGCAGCCCCGGCCGTATTGGCGCAGCAGAAGCCGCCGGCTCAGCCAGCCAAGACCCATGCCGAACTGGTGCAGGAATGCATGAACGACGTGATGCGTGGCCTGAAAGCCGGCCAGGTGCTGACCACGCATCAGCGCATGCAATCCGAAATGCAGTGCAAGGCCTACGCGGACAGCAAGAAGTAACCCAGACTATGCCACGCCCGGCGGCTTCGGCCCGCCGGTGGCCCAATCCAGCCACTGCACGGTATGCGCCACCGGCAGGAGCGGCTGCTGCTGCGCTTCCAGGCCATCATTGATCTGCACCAGACAGCCGATATTGCCCGCTGCCACAGCGTCGGCGCCGACTGAGCGGATATTGGCCGCCTTGCGGTCGCGCAACTGAGTGGCTAGTTCCGGCTGCAGCAGATTGTAGGTGCCGGCCGAGCCGCAGCAGAGATGGCCTTCCGGCACATCGCTGACCTGGAAACCGGCGCGCTGCAAAAGCTGCTTCGGCGCCTGGGTGATCTTCTGGCCATGCTGCAATGAACAGGCGCTGTGATAGGCCAGCCGCAAAGCCGGCGCGCTGCCGCTGGGGCGGATTTCCAGATCGAGCAGCACTTCGCTGACATCCTTCGCCAACGCCGCCACCCGGGCGGCGCGCTCGGCCCAGGCGGCGTCGTTGCGCAGCATGAAGCCGTAATCCTTCACATTGGTGCCGCAGCCGGAGGCATTGACCACAATGGCATCCAGCCCGGCGCCATCGGCCTCGGCGATCCAGGCCGCCACATTGGCCCTGGCCTTGGCATGGGCGGCGGCCTCCTGGCCCATATGATGCTCCAAGGCGCCGCAGCAGCCGCTGCCCTGCGCCACCACCACCTCGCAGCCGAGCCGGTTCAGCAGCCGGATGGTGGCATCATTGATCGCCGGATCGAGCACGCGCTGGGCGCAGCCGGTGAGCAATGCCACGCGCTTGCGCCGCTCGCCTTCAGCGGGGAAAACCAGCGGCCGGCTGCGTTCCTCGCCATCCCATGCGGCCGCCTGCGGCAGCCGCTTCGGCGCCATGCGCAGCATGCCGCGCAGCTTGGCCGGCAGCAGGCCGGCAAAGGGCCGCGCCAGCATGGCGCCGCGCAAGGCCCAGCGGAACCGCCCCGGATGCGGCAACAGCCAGGCCAGCAGGCCACGCAGCAGCCTGTCGCCCAGCGGGCGCTGATAGGTCTGCTCGATATGGGCGCGGGCATGATCCACCAGATGCATGTAATGCACGCTGCTCGGGCAGGTGGTCATACAGGACAGGCAGGACAGGCAGCGATCGACATGGCGCACGGTTTCTTCCGTCGCCGCCTCGCCGGCTTCCAGCATCTGCTTGATCAGATAGATGCGGCCGCGCGGGCTGTCGCGTTCATCGCCCAGCAGGGTGTAGGTCGGGCAGGTGGCGGTGCAGAAGCCGCAATGCACACATTTGCGCAGAATGGTGTTGGCTTCCGCGATATCCGGATCGGCAAGCTGGGCCAGGGTGAAGCTGGTTTGCATCAGATGCCCGCCTCCATGCGGCCCGGATTGAGGATATGCAGCGGATCGAAACTATCCTTGACGCGGCGCGCCAGGGCGGCCAGCGCGGCCGGCTGCGGCTGGAAGACCGGCAGCGCAGCGCGCAACGCCTCATCGGCGCGAAACAGCGTGGCATGGCCGCCGCCATGCGCTGCCAGCAGACGGCGCACTGCTTCAGCACAGGCATCGCCCGGCGGCAAAGCCAACCAGACCAGGCCACCGGCCCAGTCGTAGAAAGTGGCAAGGTCCGGCCGCAGCGCGCGCAGGGCAGCGATGAAGCCCGGCCCCTGCATCGGCGCCAGGCTGACGCGCCACAGGATACGCTCCAGCGGCAGAGCCAACAGGCTGGCATCGCGGATTTCGCGCCAGGCCCAGGTCGAGTTGAGCGAATGCAATTCGTCGATCTCGCCATGGCGGCCAAGCAGATCGCGCAAAGCGGTGCAGCGCGCCATCACCGACACATCGGTGCCTTCCACGCGCACCAGCGTCACCGCGCGGCCGGCGCCGGCCACCCGGCTGACGCCGGAGCGCGCCGCGATATCGGCCGGCAGATGCGCCAGGCCGGACACTTCATGCGGCGCCTGGGCAGCTTCCGATAGGGCGCGGATCGCCGCCGCATCCTCCAGGCCATAGACCAGCACGGTGCGGGTTTTCTCCGGCGCCGGCAGCACTTTCACATGCGCCTCGGCCACAGCCGCCAGCGTGCCGAAAGCGCCACACAGCAGCTTGGACAGATCATAGCCGGTGACATTCTTCACCACTTTGGCGCCAAGCCGCACCAATTCGCCGCGCCCGGTGACAGCCTGGAAACCAAGCAGATGATCACGCATGGCGCCGATCTTGAAGCGGCGCGGCCCGGCCAGATTGGCGCCGATGGCGCCGCCCAGGCTGCCACGCCCGGCCGGCAGGCCCCAGAGCGGGCCAAAATCCGGCGGCTCGAAAGCCAGGATCTGGCGCTGCTCGGCCAGCAAGGCCTCGATCTCGGCAATCGGCGTTGCCGGACGCACGGTGAGCACCAGTTCGGCCGGCTCGTAATCCACCACGCCAGTCAGGCGGCTAAGATCGAGGCCATGTGCGGTCTGGATCGGGCGGCCCAGAGCCGCCTTGCTGCCCAGGCCGGCCAGCGCCAGCGGGGTTTCATGCGCGGCAGCCCAGGTGATGATGTCGCGGAGCTGTTCGGCGGTTTGCGGCTGGAAAATATCGCTCATGATTTCAGAACCGAGGCAGATCAGGGAAAGCCAGCTTGCCGGCGCTGACATGCATGGCGCCCAGATCGGCGCAGCGATGCAGGCTCGGGAAAACCTTGCCGGGATTGAGCCGGTGATCGGGATCGAAGGCGCATTTGACGCGCTCCTGCACCGCCAGTTCGGTTTCGCTGAACATGGCCGGCATCAGGTCGCGCTTTTCCACACCCACGCCATGTTCGCCGGTCAGCACACCGCCGACCTCGACGCAGAGGCGCAGGATATCGGCGCCGAATTCCTCGGCCTTCTGCAATTCACCGGGATTGTTGGCATCATAGAGGATCAGCGGATGCAGATTGCCATCGCCGGCATGAAACACATTCGCCACGCGCAGGCCATGTTTCTCCGAAAGCTGGCCCATGCGGGTCAGCACTTCCGGCAGTTTCTTGCGCGGGATAGTGCCATCCATGCAGAGATAATCCGGCGAGATGCGGCCCACTGCCGGGAAGGCAGCCTTGCGCCCGGCCCAGAAACGCAGCCGTTCCTCCTCGTTTTCCGAAACGCGCAGCGATACCGCGCCGCAATCACGCGCAATGGCGCCGACGCGGCCGAGCAGATCGTCCACTTCCACCGGCGGACCATCCAGTTCGATGATCAGCAACGCCTCGACATCGCGCGGATAGCCGGCATGGACAAAATCCTCGGCAGCATGGATCGCCGGCCGGTCCATCATCTCCATACCGCCGGGAATGATGCCGGCAGCGATCACCCGGGCGACACAATCGCCGGCCGCTTCCGAGGTGGCGAAGCCGGCCAGCACGGCGCGCTGGGTGGTGGGTTTGGGCAGGATGCGCACGGTCACTTCCGTCACCACGCCGAGCAGGCCTTCCGAGCCGCAGACCACACCGAGCAGGTCATAGCCTTCGGCATCGAGATGCTTGCCGCCCAGGCGCAACACCTCGCCGGTGATCAGCACAATCTCCACGCCCAGGATATTATTGGTGGTGAGGCCATATTTCAGGCTATGCACACCGCCGGAATTCTCCGCCACATTGCCGCCGATGGTGCAGGCAATTTGACTGGAAGGATCGGGCGCGTAATAAAAGCCGCGATGCTCCACGGCGCGGGTGATGCCCAGATTGGTGACACCCGGCTGCACCACGGCGCAGCGATTATCCCAATCGATTTCCAATACTTTATTGAACTTGCCCATGCCGAGCAGCACGCCATCGGCCAGCGGCAGCGCGCCGCCGGAAAGTGACGTGCCAGCGCCGCGCGGCACCACATTGACGCCGCGCTGATGGCAGAGTTTCAGCACCGCCGCAACCTGTTCCACATTGCTCGGCAGCACCGCCACCATGGGCAACTGGCGATAGGCCGTGAGGCCGTCACATTCATAGGCGCGCAACGACCGCTCATCGGCAATCACGCCCTCGCCCGGCACGATACGGCGCAGATCGGCGATCAATTCGGTGCGCTGCGCCAGGATGGCGGGGTCGGGGGCGGGCATCAGCATGGCGGGGCATCCTCTTGCTGCAATCCAAAACGGGCGGCGGCGGCGGCGACATGGGCGCGCGCGGCGGCGGCGGCGGCCACCGGATCGCCGGCTTCCAAAGCCGCCAGCAGCGCGGCATGCTCGGCCTGGGCGGCTTCGGCATGGCCGGCAGCACCGCTGGCCAGGCCGGCCCAGGTCAATTGCCGGGTTTGCGAAAACTGATGCGCCAGAAACGCCATGAAACGCTGCATCAGCGGATTATGCGTGGCGGCGGCGATGGCAGCATGGAAGGCATCATCGGCCGCGACACCGCTTGGTGCCGTCGGCTCATTATCTGCAACCAACGCCGCCTGCATGGCGGCAAAGGCCGCGCGCAAGGCGGCCAGATCGGCCGGCTGACGGCGGCGTGCCGCCAGTTCGGCGGCGGCGGTTTCGATGGCGGCGCGCAATTCAAAGGCATGGCGCAAATCCACCGCTGCCTGCGGCATATCCGCCGGGGTCAGTCGGAAGGAAGTTTGCCCAGGCCGCGCCACCACAAAGGCCCCTGCCCCCTGCCGGCTGGCGACATACCCTTCGGATTTCAGCCGGGCGATGGCCTCGCGCACCACGGCGCGGCTGACACCATGCTGAAGTGCAAGCTGTTTTTCGGTCGGCAGGCGGTCGCCCGGCGCCAGGGCGCCGTCATTGATCGCCGCCAGCAGCCGGCGCGCCAGTTCACCGGCCAGCCCCTGCGGCCTGGGTAGCTCCCGGGGCGGTTGTTCCACCGCCTGTCCCCGATCTGGGTCTTCCCGACTCGTGACCAGCACGACGCCCCCGATTTGTCTGACAAGCTGACAAATAGCGGGAAAGCCGGGACTCGGTCAAGCCGCTTCCATCGCAGAATGACCTGGACGACACAGATATCCAGGTCATTCATGGTCAAACGCCGAACGGCCCGAACGACAGAGTCGTCCAGGCCGTTCGTGGCACTTGTAACCCGGCGAAATCGGCCGGGTTACGTCAAACCGGCAAGATCAGCCCTGGCGGGCCTTGAAGCGCGGATTGGTCTTATTGATCACGTAGACGCGGCCCTTGCGGCGCACCACGCGGCAATCACGATGGCGGGTCTTGGCCGACTTGAGCGAATTGATGACCTTCATGACACGAACCTTGATCTGGTTCCCGGCGACCCACACCATCTGTGGCATGGCCCCGAGGGCTGGCGATAGAAGAACCGGCGCGGCAAACCGCCCCGGCGCGAAAAGCGGGCGGACCATACAAAGCGGCCCCCGCCCTGTCAACGCCGGAATCCGCCGCGAAATCCGCTCTGCCGGCCAAGCCGGGGCTGGCAAAATGCCATATTAAGGGTTTACACAATATTCGCGCCTAATACTGTGCCTGCGTGTTTTGACGGGAGAGACCTGTGCAGCCCAATTGGACCGCCGGCTATGTGGCGGAAATCGACTACACCTATGGCTATTACCGCGAATTGGCCCCGGCGCATCTGCGCCTGGCCATGCTGCTGCGCGGTTTCGCCCCGCCGACCGGCCCGGCGCTGAACTACCTGGAACTCGGATTCGGCCAGGGCGTGTCGATCAACCTGCATGCCGCCACCAACCAGGGCAGCTTCTGGGGCACCGATTTCAACCCGGCCCAGGCCTCCGGCGCCCGCGCGCTGGCCCAGGCCGCCGGCAATGGCGCCGAATTGCTGGATGACGGCTTCGCCGAATTGCTTGAGCGCGACGACCTGCCGAAATTCGACATCATCGCCCTGCATGGCATCTGGAGCTGGGTTTCCCCCAAGAACCGCGCCGCGATCATTGCCATCCTGCACAAGCATCTGGCGGTGGGCGGCCTGGTCTATGTCTCCTACAACACCCTGCCGGGCTGGTCGGCGATGACGCCGATCCGCGAATTGATGAAGCTGCATGAAGACTTCGCCGGCAGCGACAATGAAGGTATCCAGAAGCGCATCCAGAATGCCATCGCCTTTGGCGAAGCATTGGATACGGCCGGCGCCGGTTATTTCCGCCAGGTGAATGGTTCGCGCGAGCGACTCAAGGGCCTGAAGGACAAGCCGCTGAACTATCTGGCGCATGAATATTTCAACGCCGACTGGGAGCCGATGCATTTCGCCGAAGCCGCGCGGCTGCTGGATGGCGCCAAGCTGAGCCATGCCGCCTCGGCCAACCTGCTCGACCATATCGACAACATCAATATGAACGATCAGGCCCGCGCCCTGCTGAATGGCATTCAGCAGCCGGTGCTGCGCGAAAGCACCCGCGACTACATCGTGAACCAGATGTTCCGGCGCGATATCTTTGTGCGTGGCCTGCGCCCGCTGAGCGCCCCTGAGCGTACCCATCTGCTGATGCAGACCCGCATCGCCCTGCTCAATCCGGCTGATGACATTCCGCTCAAGCTGACCGCCCCGGTGGGGGAAGTAAATTTGAGCGAGGCGGTGTATCGCCCGCTGATCGAGGCGCTGGCGGCCGAGAATTATCGCGCCAAGACGATGGCCGAACTGGTGCCGGCGCTGGCACCGAAGAATGTCAATCCGGTCCAGATCATCCAGGGCGTCACCGTGCTGGTCGGTGCCGGCCATGCCTCGGCAGCGCAAAGCGCCGAGCAGGAGGCCGCCACGGCCCCGGCAGCGGCGCGCATGAATGCGGCTCTGCTGGCGCGCGCCAAGGAGCATACCGAAGTGCTGTGCCTGGCCTCGCCGGTGATCGGCGCCGGGGTCAGCGTGCCGCGCCTGCAACAGCTCTTCGTCGCCGCCCTGGCCGGCGGCAGCACCAGCGATGCGGCCAGCCTGGCCCAGGCGGCCTGGAAGGTGATGACCGCCATCGGCCAGCGTGTGGTGAAGGACGGCAAGACATTGCAGGGCGAGGCGGAGAACATCGCCCAGCTCACCGAGGATGCCAAGCTGTTCCTGCGCCGCCTGCCGGTGCTGCAAGGCCTGAAGGTAGTCTAAAACACCAGTTCGATCAGCCTGGGGCCGCGCTCGGCAAAGGCGCGGCCAAGGGCGGCGGCAAAACCATCCAGATCGGTGGCGCGTTCCGCCGCCACGCCATGGCCCTCGGCCAGCTTGACCCAATCGGGATCGGGCCGGTCGAGTGTCAGCATGTCGATGGCGCGCGGCCCCGGATTGGCGGCGCCGACATTGGCCAGTTCGTTGCGCAGGATGGCGTAGCGCCGGTTGGCGAATACCACGGCAGTGATATCCAGATTTTCGCGTGCCATGCTCCACAAAGCCTGCAAGGTGTAGAAGGCGCTGCCATCGCCGGTCAGCGTCACCACCTTGCGCTCCGGCGCCGCCAGCGCCGCGCCCACCGCCACCGGCATGGAATAGCCGATCGAGCCGCCCATATTCTGCAGCCAGTCATGCCGCACACCGCCGGCCAGGGCACCGAAAATGCCGCGCCCGGAAGTGACCGATTCATCGGCCAGGATGGCATTCTCCGGTAGCAGATTGGCAATCACGGCGGCGATGCCATCCAGTGTCACCGCGCCCTGTGCCAAGGCCGGCACCGCCGGCTTGGGGGGCAGGGCATAATGTTCCGGCGCCGCCAGCGCATCGGCCAGCCGCTCCAGCGCATCCTCCAGATCCTGCTCCAGCGCCGCCACCTCGGTGAGCCGGCAATCGGCCGGCGCCAGCAGGCTCGGCTTGCCCGGATAAGCGAAGAAGGCCACCGGATTACGCGCGCCGACCAGCACCAGATCGGCCACCGGCTTGAGATAGGCCACGGCCTGATCGACCACGAAGGGAATGCGGCCGACCTCGGGCAAATCCGGCCCGCGCTCCATGCGGGCATTGGAACCCTGGCCGGATAATTTACAGCCGGTGGCGGCCTGGATGCGGCCGGCCAGGCGCAAGGCGCGGCCATAGAGCGCGGCGCCGCCCAGCAGCAGCATGGCGCTGCTGCCGCCGCGCCGCAACGCCTCGGCCCCGGCGCGGATCGCGGCTTCCTCCACCTTGGGCCGGGCCGGCGGCAAGATCGGTTTGGCAGCACCCGCCGGGGCCGGATCCCAGGCGGTATCGGCGGGCAGGATCAGCGACGCAATCTGACCGCCGGCGCTCAGCGCTGCCGCCACCGCTTTGGCGCCCAGGCCAGCCACCTCGCCCGCATTCTGGGCATAGCCGATCCAGTGCGACAGGGGCCGCGCCAGGCCGACGATATCGGCAGTGAGCGGCGCATCATGCTGCAAATGGTAGGTGGCATGTTCGCCGATCACATTGACCATCGGCGAATTGGCCTTGCGTGCATTGTGGATGTTGGACAGGCCATTGGCCAGGCCGGGGCCAAGATGCAGCAGGGTGGCGGCAGGCTTGCCGGCGATGCGGGCATAACCATCGGCAGCCCCGGTGACCACACCTTCCGCCAGGCCCAGCACGCAGCGGATGCCCGGCACATGATCCAGCGCGGCGACAAAATGCATTTCCGATGTGCCGGGATTGGCGAAGCAGATATCCACTCCGCTATCGACCAGCGTCCGCACCAGACTTTCCGCCCCGTTCATCGCTTATCCTTTCATGTTCTGCGCATGAAAGGATAAGCGATACGGTTCAGGTTTTGAAGAAGCGGACCAAAGTTGCAAGCTCGCTGGCCTGATGCGCGAGCGATTGCGCCGCCGCTGTGGTTTGCTCCACCAGCGCGGCATTGCGCTGGGTCATTTCATCCATACTGCCCACCGCCGTGTTGATCTGATCCAGGCCGCTGGCCTGCTCGCGGCTGGCGGCAGCAATTTCGGCCACGATATCTGACACCTTCTTGATCGCTGCCACGATCTCCACCAGCGACTGACCGGCACGATTGACCAGCCCTGCCCCGGCCTTGACCTGGCTGTTGGAATCGAGGATCAGCGCCTTGATATCCTTCGAGGCACTGGCGCTGCGCTGCGCCAGGGCGCGCACTTCCTGCGCCACCACGGCAAAGCCTTTGCCCGCTTCGCCGGCGCGCGCCGCCTCCACGGAGGCATTCAGCGCCAGCAGATTGGTCTGAAACGCGATCTCATCGATCAGCGCCACGATATCGGAAATCTTGCGCGCACTCTCCTCGATGCGGGTGACTGCCTGCACCGCATCGGCGGTGATACGGCCACCATTTTCCGCAGTGTCACGCGCCGCCTGGGAAAGCTGGCTGGCCATCTGCGCGTTGTCGGCATTCTGTTTCACGGTGGCAGTGATCTCATGCATCGAGGCGGCGGTTTCCTCGATACTGGCGGCCTGGCTTTCGGTGCGCTGCGCCAGATCCTGGCTGCCGGTGGAGATTTCCGACGACGCGCCATGCACCGCTTCCGCCGTATTGAGCAGGCGGGCGGCGAATTCACGCAGCCGCGCCGCCATGCCATTGGCGCTCTGCTTCAAGGTCGCGAACACGCCCTGATAATCGCCGTCAACCTGCCGCGTCAGGTCACCCTGGGCCATGGTCTCCATCACCGCGGCCAGCCCGCCGGTCACCGCGCCGAGTGTGCCGGACAGCCGGTTGAGTTCCTGGCTCAGCACCAGCAGGAAACCCTCCTTGCCGCCTTCATCGAGCCGGCTCGACAGGTCGCCTGCCGTGATACGGCGGCATAATTCCGCCACTTCGGCAGCGGCCTTACGCTCGCGCAGTTCGCGCGCCGCACGCTGGCTTTCCGCCTCACGCCGCTGACTTTCAATCTCTGCCTCGGCGCGCTGCTTTTCCACGGCATTGTTTTTGAACACAACGAGGGCCGAGCCGATCCGGCCGATTTCATCGGTCTGGCGCAAAACCGGCACCGCCGCATCCAGCCTGCCATCGGCGAGATGCTGCATGGCCTCGATCATGCGGCGCAGCGGCCGGGTCACGCCCAGCAACACGATAGCCAGCGCAAAACCCAGACCGGCCAGGCAGCCGATAATGGCAATCAGCACCAGTTGCTGCCGTGTCTGCGCGGCGGCGAGGATGGAGTTCTTCTGCAATTCATCCAGCGCCTTGTTGTAGCGATCCTCGATATTGCGCAGGCTCTGGCGCGCATCATTGAAATGCGCCGTGGCGCCGATGATTGCCCGTTCCGCCGCCGGAAAATCACCAAGCCCGCTGGCGGCCAGCGCCTGCTGGTAGGCCGGCCGGTATTGCTCCACGGCGGCAAACAAAGCCGCAAAATCGGCACGGTCGGCATCGCTGGCGAGCAGCGGCCGCAACCGCTCCATGCGGCCTTCATAGCGTTTGAGCTCATCCGCTGCCGTGGCCAGCACACGCTCGCGCAGCGCCGCATCCAATGGCCGCGTCGCGGCTTCCGCCATACGCACGAACTGCACCAGATTGACCGTGCCACGCCCGGCATGTTCCAGCCGGCTCGACGCCACGTCGATCTCGCGGAAGGCCTGTTCCATACGCTCCAGGCTGCGCACACCCTGAAAACCCATGAAGGCTGCGGTGACGATGAGAATGGCCACCACGCTCAGAAGCTTGGTGAGCAGGCCAAGATTGCGGAACCAGGTCATACACCCCTCCATCCCTTGCCGTTACGGCAGATCGTAGTGAGCAGGTGCAAAAACCGCCAACGATTGAACGTTTGCCTACAAACAACGCGGCCTTAAATTTTGCTCATACCGTGGCGATCGGCGTTACCGGCGAGCCGACGGCGCCGGTCAGCCGCAAGGGCGGCGCGGTGAGCAGGAAACGGCTGCGGCGATTGGCCTTGAGCCAGGCGGCGAGTTCGGAGAGATACCAGATTTCGCCGAGCGGCACGCCGAGCTTGAACAGGCAATGTTCATGCAGCGGCAAGGCGGCATGCGCATCCGCGCCGCCATCGCGCGATGGCAGCCCTTCCACGGCATAATTATCGGCAATCAGCGCAGCAAGGCCGCTATCGCTGATCCAGTTCAGCAGCCGGCCATCGCGGCCATCGATCACTGCATTGGAATTCTCCAGCCGCTGGCGATCCGGCTGCCGGTTCATGCTCAGGATGGTATCGCCAAAACCGGTATAGAGGCAGAGCATGTCGCCCGGCTCGACCTCGGCGTCTTGTTGCTCCATAGCCCGCATCAGGCGGTCATAACCGACCCAGTCGCGTGCCGTGCCGACCTCATCAAACAGGTTGACCAGCACACCCCGGCCCTGGATGCCATGACGGGCGAAAGTTTCGATGCCAAGCGCCTTGGTGCCGGGCTGCACGAACCGATCCGGCCGCGCTTCACCATTCGGACCCGGGCCTTGATCGATGGCTTCCGGGATGTCGCTGCCGCCACGATAGCCGTTGTAGAAACATGGCTCCGGCACCCCATCGCCATCGGCATCAAACATCTGGCCGGCATGGGCGAAGCTGTCCCATTGCGTGGAATATTGCAGATAGATCAGCGCCAGATCGTCGCAGATCACATCATTATGGCGCACATCGAAGGCCGACAGGCGGTTCAGCATGTTGCCGCGATCACCGCGCGCGGTAGCAAACAGCCGGGGCGGATGGCGGCGCGGATTGAGCAAGTTGCCGCCCGGATATTCCAGCGGCAGCGACAGGCAGAAGCGGAGCCCCTCGCGCACCTCGGCGATGCCCTGGCGCACCTTCTCCGGGGTCAGCAGGTTGAGCCGGCCGAGTTGATCATCGGGGCCAAAATCACCCCAGGTCGACCCTTCGGGCCGACGTTTCCAGCGCGGATTCATCTGGCCCTCAATGCGCGGCAGCAGCGCGCGCCTGCACGGCGCCGACGGAATAATGCTGCCAGCGGGCTTCCACCGCCTGATGCAGACCGGGTTTCAGCCCGGCAGCGAAGGCGGTTTCCGCCACCAGGAACATCGGGCCGATCAATGCCTGCAGCAGATTGTCGGCCAGGGCCGGGCGGCGGCCCTCAAAAACATGGCCGACAAGCTGGAATACCCAGCCACCGACAAAGGCGATGGCAAACACGCTCCAGCCGATCAGGCTGCCCATCTGCGCCACCTGATAGCCGGCCACCAGCAGCCCCAGGCTGATCAGCACCATGCCGAAACCGAGCAGGCGGTCGAGCCAGAGATAAAACAGCCCGGTGACAGCCCAGACTACCACCGCCAAAGTGAGCGGCAGCCCGGCAACCTGGCCGAGTTCCACCCAGGCCAGCGGCACGAACAGCGAAAACACAATCGCCGGAATGCCGATGAAATGCGTTGCCCGGTTGCGGCTATCGCGGTGATAGGCGGAATACATCGCCATCTGCTCGATGAAAAACGGATTCATGGCTGATTTCCTCCTGGCAGCGCGCTGCCGAGTCGGCGCCGCTGCATTATCCCTGCTCCTGAGCCTATCGCCCGGATTTGCCCTGTCAACCGGGGTTTTCCCCAGGCTTTTCATGTTGCGGGGGCGAAAGGGTTTGACAGCCTGCCCGGGCCGTCTATGTTCGAACCGTTCGCAGCACCCCTGCGGGAGAGGCATCAGCCGGGCCATCACAGCCCGGGTCCGATGCGCCGAAGGAGCAACCGCCCCGGAAACTCTCAGGCCAAAGGACCGTGGGGTTACTTGCGAAACTCTGGAAAGCGGCTTGGCGCAAGCTTAAGCCCACCGACGGAGTAAGTTGTCCCGCTTGCTGCAAGCGGCGATGGCGAATCTCTCAGGTCCACGGACAGAGGGGGCGCAGACGGGCGAAAGCCCGATGCTGTGTCGACTCTTTGATCCGCGAGGGACCGTGGCAAGTTCAGCCGAACCAACCGAGATTCTGCACCTCACGCCATTAAACGCGCTGCACAAGGAATTGGGCGGCAAGATGGTGCCGTTCGCCGGTTATGAAATGCCGGTGCAATATCCCGCCGGCATCATGGCCGAGCATAAACATACCCGCGCCGCCGCCGGCTTGTTCGATGTCTCGCATATGGGCCAGGTGCTGATCACCGGCCCGGATCCCGCCCGCTCGCTGGAACGGCTGGTGCCGGGCGATCTGGTGGCGCTGGACGTGGGCCGCATGCGCTACACGATGTTCACCAACGGGCAGGGCGGCATCCTGGACGATCTGATGGTGAACAAGCGCGCCCATGATCTGTTCGTGATCGTGAATGCGGCTTGTAAGGAGCAGGACATTGCCTTGCTCAAGGCCGGCCTGCCGGATTGCCAGGTGGAATACCTGGCCGACCGCGCGCTGCTGGCCTTGCAGGGGCCGGAGGCGGTGGCCGTGCTGGCGCGGCTCAACCCGGCAGTAAGCGAGTTGCAATTCGGCCAGGGCGCCGAACTGCAACTGGGGCCGCATGCCTGTTTCGTCACCCGCTCGGGCTATACCGGCGAGGATGGCTGCGAAATCTCGCTGGCCGCCAGCGAAGCCGAAGCCTTTGCGCGCTGGCTGCTGGCGCAGGCAGAAGTGAAGCCGATCGGCCTCGGCGCCCGCGACAGCCTGCGCCTGGAAGCCGGCCTCTGCCTCTATGGCCATGATATCGATACCGGCACCAATCCGATCGAAGCCGGCCTGGCCTGGACCATTTCCAAACGCCGCCGCGCCGAGGGCGGTTTCCCCGGCGCCGCCGTGGTGCAGCAGCAACTGGCGCAAGGCGTGACGCGCAAACGCGTCGGCATCCAGCCGGAAGGCCGCGCCCCGGCCCGCGAAGGCACCGAGATACTTGATAGCAGCGGCCGCAAGATCGGCATCGTCACCTCCGGCGGCTTCGGCCCCAGCGTCGATGCCCCGGTGGCGATGGGCTATGTCGAGACCAGCCATGCCGCCCCCGGCACCGCGATTGCCCTGCTGGTGCGCGGCAAGCCGCTGCCGGCCAAGATCGTCACCCTGCCCTTCATCACCAAGCGCTACGCCAAAGCCTGAGGAACCAGCATGTCTGTCATCCGTTACACCAAAGACCACGAGTGGATCAGCGTCGATGGCAACATCGGCACCATCGGCATTTCCGACTATGCCCAGAGCCAGCTTGGCGATGTGGTCTATGTGGAAGTGCCGGAAGCCGGCAAAAAAGTGGCGGCCGGCGATGAACTGGCGGTGGTGGAATCGGTGAAGGCGGCCAGCGAAGTCTTCGCCCCGGTTTCCGGCACCGTGACCGAAGGCAATGCCGCCCTGGCCGACGATCCGGCCCTGGTCAACCGCGATGCCCAGGGCGAAGGCTGGTTCGCCAGGCTGACGCTGAGCGACCCGGCCGAGTTGGACGGGCTGATGGACCAGGCCGCCTACGACGCCTATCTCGCCACGCTCTGAGGTTTTTTCCATGCGTTATCTGGGTCAGACCGAGGCCGACCGCCGCGCCATGCTGGCGGCCATCGGTGTCAGCGATATTGATGCTTTGTTCAAGGATGTGCCGACCGAGGCGCTCAATCCGGAAATCGACCTGCCGCCGCATCGTGGCGAACTGGAAGTGGAGCGCCATATCGCGGCATTGGCGGCGAAGAATTTGTCGCCTGCCGATGCGCCGTTCTTTCTCGGTGCCGGCGCCTACCGGCATCACATCCCGGCCGCCGCCGACCATCTGATCCAGCGCAGTGAATTCCTCACTTCCTACACGCCCTATCAGCCGGAAATCGCCCAGGGTACACTGCAATACCTGTTTGAATTCCAGAGCCAGGTGGCGCTGATCACCGGCATGGATGTGGCGAATGCCTCGCTTTATGACGGCGCCACCGCCTGCGGCGAAGCCGTGCTGATGGCGCAGCGTGTCACCAAGCGGCGCAAGGCCGTGCTGTCGGGCGGCCTGCATCCGCATTACCGCGATGTGGTCACCACCCTGATGCGGCAGACCGACGAGCCTTATGTCGCCGCGCCGATGGATGTGGATGGCACGGAAGATCTGGCCACGCTGATCGACGGCGAAACCGCCTGTGTGGTGGTGCAGAATCCGTCGCTATTCGGCCATGTGCGCGACCTGACGCCGCTGGCCGAGGCCTGCCGCGCCAAGGGTGTGCTGCTGGTGGTGGTGGTGAGCGAAGTGGTGTCGCTCGGCCTGCTCACCCCGCCGGGCGAAATGGGCGCCGATATCGTGGTGGCGGAAGGCCAGAGCATCGGCGTGCCGCTCAGCTTCGGCGGCCCCTATGTCGGCCTGTTCGCCGCCAAGGAGAAGTTCCTGCGCCAGATGCCGGGCCGGCTCTGCGGCGAAACCGTCGACCAGGATGGCAAGCGCGGCTTTGTGCTCACCCTCTCGGCGCGCGAACAGCATATCCGGCGCGAAAAGGCGACCTCGAATATCTGCACCAATTCCGGCCTCTGCGCCCTCGCCTTCACCATCCATCTTAGCCTGCTGGGTGAAGCCGGCCTGGTGCGCCTGGCCGAGATCAATCATGGCAAGGCGGTGCAACTGGCAGAAAAGCTGGATGGCCTGAAGGGCGCCGAACTGGTGAACCAGGCCTTCTTCAACGAATTCACCCTGCGCCTGCCCAGGCCGGCCAAGGAAGTCGTGGAAGAGTTGGCCGCCAAGGGCATCCTGGGCGGTGTGCCGGTTTCCAGGCTGTGGCCGGATGAGCCGGCGGCGGAGAATCTGCTGCTGCTGGCGGCCACCGAGATGAATACCGACGAGGATATGGCTGCCCTGGTGGCGGCTTTTGAGGAGGTGCTGTGATGCTGAACCGTCAGGGCCGCCCCACCACCCCGAATGCTACGGCCGAGACCGGCACGATGACCACCATCGGCGGCCATCGTGGCCTGGATCATGAAGAGCCGCTGATCTTCGAGCAGGGCGAGGAAGGCCGCTGCGGCGTCGACCTGCCGGCAGCGCCCGATGTGGCACAGCGCCTTGGCGGCCTGCGCCGCAAGGGCGCCATCGGCCTGCCCGGCCTTTCCGAGCCACAGGTGATCCGCCATTTTGTGCGCCTGAGCCGCAAGAACTACGCCATCGATATGGGCGTGTTCCCGCTCGGCTCCTGCACCATGAAACATAACCCGCGCCTCAACGAAAAAGCCGCGCGCTTCAAGGGCCTGGGCGACCTGCATCCGTTGCAGCCCACCAGCACCGTGCAGGGGGCGCTGCAACTGATCGCCGAACTGGCCGACTGGCTCAAGGTGCTGACCGGCATGCCGGCCGTGGCGATGAGCCCGGCGGCCGGCGCGCATGGCGAACTCTGTGGCCTGATGGCGATCCGCGCCGCGCTGATCGCGCGTGGCGATGCCCGCAAACGCATCCTGGCGCCGGAATCGGCGCATGGCACCAATCCGGCCACGGCGGCGATGTGCGGCTATGAGGTCGATCCGATCCCGGCCACCGAGGATGGCCGCGTCGATCTGGAAGCGCTCAAGGCCAAGCTCGGCCCGGATGTGGCGGCGATCATGCTGACCAATCCGAATACCTGCGGCCTGTTCGAGCGCGATATCAAGGAAGTGGCCGACCTGATCCATGGCGTCGGCGGCTTCTTCTATTGCGACGGCGCCAATTTCAACGCCATCGTCGGCAAGGTGCGGCCGGGCGATCTTGGCATCGATGCCATGCATATCAACCTGCACAAGACTTTCTCCACCCCGCATGGCGGCGGCGGCCCGGGTTCCGGCCCGGTGGTGCTGTCGGCGGCGTTGGCCGATTTTGTGCCTTTGCCCTATGTCATGCTGACCCAGGGCGGTTTCAGGCTGGTGGAAACCGATATGAGCGGCAACAGCTTCGGCCGCATGAAGGCCTTCCACGGCCAGATGGGCATGTTCATCCGCGCCCTGGCCTATATGCTGAGCCATGGCGGCGACGGCCTCAAGCGCGTCGCCGAAGATGCCGTACTGGCGGCGAATTATGTGATGGCAACCTGCGGCGATGTGATGAGCCCGGCCTTTGAAGGCCCCTGTATGCATGAAGCCCTGTTCGACGATGCCTTCCTGAAGGATACCGGCATCACCACGCTGGATTTCGCCAAGGCGCTGATCGACGAGGGCTATCACCCGATGACGGTGTATTTCCCGCTGGTGGTGCATGGCGCGCTGCTGGTGGAGCCGACCGAGAGCGAGAGCAAGGACGCGCTGGACCATTTCATCCTGGTGCTGCGCGGTCTGGCCGAGCGCGCCCGGGCCGGCGGCAATACCGAGTATTTCCAGGGCGCCCCGCGCCTCACCCCACGCCGCCGCCTGGATGAAACCCAGGCCGCGCGCAAGCCGGTGCTACGCTGGAAACCGGCGCCGGAGGACAAGGTGGCGGCGGAGTAGTTTTATCCATCGTCATGGTCGGCGAAGGCTGCTGCCGTCCGGTTTAATTTTTGTCGGAGCGTCGAAAGACGCGGCATTGCTGAGGTTTTGGACCTTCGTGCCTTGACGGGACACGAAATTAGCGCCGCTGGAATATCGCGGCGCTCAAACCCATCCCCCTCACCGTCGTCATGCCCGGGCTTGACCCGGGCATGACGACAGAGGGGGGCTCAGTCAGTCAGAAATAAAACGGACACCAGTGGCGAAGGCCGACCATCTACGAGTGTTTTGTTTGTCGCCCGTTAAACAAGGCAACACGTGGATGGTACGCCTTCGCGTACCATGACGGTTTTTATTGGCGGCGAGCGGATACGCGCCTGCCTGTCACTCCAGCTCAAAAGCAGCGGCGGCCTGGGCAGCTATATCAACTGGCAGGTCGCCGTTTTTGTTGCCGGCTTCCAGGTGATGCCAGTCGGTGCCGGGCGGTTGCAGCGAATCCTGCTGCCGGCGCACCAGATCGGGGGTGGCATCCGAGGCATCGCCGTGGCGTGCCGCCACGCGCTGGCAGAGCAGATCGGTATCAGCTTCCAGCCAGCAGCCGGCGAAACGCGCCCCGGCCTGCTGTGCCAGCCGCTGAGCGGCCTGGCGTTCATCAGGCTGGCCAAATACCGCATCGAGAATGACCGGCCAGCCGGCCGCCAGCACCAGACGGGCGCGCGCCAGCATCTCGGCATAGGTTTCCGCACTGGCGGCGCGGGTATATTGCGCCGGTGCCAGCCGTTCGGTGGGCGCCAGCCCAGCGAGTTGCTTGCGGACCACATCGCTGCGCAGCACCACGGCACCGCAAGGCGCTTCACATTGTGGCGCCAGGGCGCGGGCCAGCGTGCTCTTGCCGGTGCCGGAGCGGCCACCGATGGCAATCAGCCGCGCACCGGCCGGCCGCAGGCAGCGCCGGGCCAAAGCCAGATAGCGCCGCGCCTCTGCGCTGTTGCCGCTCAGCGCCGAGACATGGCAGCGGATGGCGGCGCGCACCGACAGATACAAAGGCAGCAGAGCCAGGGCGGCAAAATCCCGGCTGTTTTCGAGATAGCGGTTGAGCGCGCGGTTGGCGAGATCGCTACGATCCCGTGCCAGCAGGTCCATCAGCAGAAAGGCAAGATCATAGGCCGTATCGGTTTCGGCCAGGGCCGTATCGAATTCCAGGCAATCGAACAACACCGGCGCACCATCCAGCCAGCAGATATTGCGCAGATGCAGATCGCCATGGCCATGGCGCATGAAGCCACCGGCCTGACGCCGGGCCAGGCGCGGCGCCGCCTCGGCCAGGGCGGCGTCGGTTTCATCCAGCAAAGCCGCCAGCGATGTTGCCGGCAGATCGACTTGCTCCGGCAAGGCGGCAAAACTGCGCCGGTTCATCGCCACCACATCGGCAATCGCGGCGCCGGCCTCACGCGGCACGGTCTCAGCCTCGGCATGAAAAGCAGCGATGGTTTCGGCCACGGCCTCGATCCGCTCCGGCGTCAATAACCCCAACGCCAATTGCCGGTCCAGCGTGGCATCAGCGGGAAAGCGCCGCATCTCCACCAGCCATTCCACGGCCTGGGCCATGGTGGCCGGTTCGGCGCTGGCTTCGGGTGGCGCCAGATAAAGCCGGCTATCTTCGGCGCGCAAAACCGCGCGCAGGCCGAGATACAAGGCCGGCGCGGTGCGGCGATTGAGTTCCACCTCGCGCAACGAAGCTGCACGGCGCTGCTTCAGCGTGGCGAAATCGAGATAGGGTAAAGTCACCGCCAGCTTCAGCTTGTAGGCACGGTCACCGGCCAGATAGATGCGCGAGATATGCGTTTCGATCATTGCATCGCAGGGCGGCGCGCCTTGCGGCGTAGCGCCAAACAGGCTGTCGAGATCGGGCGGGTTGGGTTCGCGCATGGCCATGGGGTCACTCTACCCCATGGCCATGACGCAACCTTGACCTAACGCAAACAGACATGCGTTACGGCATCGGCGGTCGGCGGCCCGTCAGCAGGCCGTAGAGCAGCGAGACGACGAACAGCACCAGGAAGATGAAGAACAGGATTTGCGCGATACCGCCCGCCGTGGCGGCAAGGCCACCAAAACCAAGCAGACCGGCGACCAGCGCGAGGATGAAAAACACAACAGCCCAATACAGCATGGCAACATTCCTTTCGTGAAAGTCACTGGAGGTACGTCGCCATGAAGCCTGCGGAATGGGGCGAGGATAGGAGGATTCCAGGGCATTTCGGCCCTATTGGTTAAGGCTGCGCTATACTACGCCGGCGTGTCTCACCTGCGAACACACGGGATTTGCGGATTGCCTACCAGGCTTGGCCATGCCATAATGTGTACACATAGATACACATCCGGAGACTCACGTAATGGAGACGGCGAAGGTCGGTATCCGCGCTTTCCGCGCCAACCTGGCTGATTATATCGAGACCAATACCCCGGTAGCGATCACCCGCCACGGCCAGACCGTGGGCTACTTCATCCCTGCCCATGGCCAGAATGAGGCCGAACTTGCGGCCTTGAAACAGGCCAGCCAGGCATTGGATGAACTGCTCGCCCGCCATCAGGTGGACACCGACGCCGTGCTGGCCGACTTCAAGCAGGCTCGTCGTAAAGGCGAGGGGCGGTGATCGACAGGGCAATCGTATTGGATGCGAACATCCTCATTCGCGCGGTGCTGGGCCGGAAGGTACGTGAACTCATCTTCGCCCATGCCGACAAGGTGCAGTTCTTCGCGCCGGATGTCGCCTATGCGGATGCCCGCAAATACCTGCCAGAATTGCTGATCAAGCGCGGCGTGGCCCCTGAACCGGCGATGGCAGTACTCGACCGGCTCACGGCCATTGTGCGCCCGCTTGACGCCCAATTCTATGCCGCTGCACGAAATGAGGCGCTGCAACGTATTGCGGTACGTGATGCAAATGACTGGCCGATACTCGCCTGCGCCCTGGTGCTGGGCTGTCCGGTGTGGACCGAAGATGCCGATTTCTTTGGAGTTGGCATCGCCACCTGGACCAGCGACCGCGTGGCGCTTTATCTGACATGACGCATGATCGGCTGTAGCTTCGTGGTACCCTACCGCCGCTGTGCCACCATCAGGTAATTCACATCGGTATCGCGGGTGATCGACCATTTTTCGCTGAGCGGGTGGTAACTGGCGCCGGCCACGGCGGAAACATTGAGGCCGGCATCGCGCATCAGCTTGGCCAGTTCATGCGGTTTGAGGAATTTCTTCCAGTCATGCGTACCCTTGGGCAGCCAACGCAGCACATATTCCGCGCCGACAATCGCCAAGGCATAAGATTTCATGGTGCGGTTGAGCGTGGCGCCAATCAGAATCCCGCCCGGATAGTCCGGCCCAGGCGGCTTCAGCATCTGGCCCAGGCAGCGGAAAAACCCGGCCGGATCGGCGACATGCTCGACCACTTCCAGCGCCAGGATGACATCAAACTGCGCCCCCGAAGCGGCCAGGGCTTCGGCCGAGCTGCAGCGATAGTCGATCTCAAGGCCCGATTCGGCGGCATGGTGGCGCGCCACGCCGATATTCTTCTCTGCGGCATCGACCCCGACCACGGTCGCGCCGAGCCGCGCCATCGGCTCGGCCACCAGGCCGCCGCCGCAGCCGATATCGAGCAGTTCGAGGCCCGCCAGCGGGGCCTCGGCCAGGCCATCGCGGCCAAAATGGCCGGCCACCGCATCGCGGATATAGCCCAGCCGCACCGGATTGAACCGGTGCAATGGGCGAAAGCTGCCGGTGGGGTTCCACCACTCGGCGGAAAGCGCGGAAAACCGCGCTACTTCCTCGGGGTCTATGCTGGCGGCCTGGATGCTCATGGCGGGCAACTTTTCTCGCCTCTCGGCTTGCTTTAACGGACGGCGCGAGCGTATTAATACGCGCCTTTTTCCGCCCTTCACCCGCTTCTGGCGATGGCCCTGGCGAGGGAGACGGTATAAAGCAGTCTATAACGGAATAGCATACGGGATCGAGCCGGATGGCGCGCTTGGTAATGAAATTCGGCGGCACCTCGGTCGGCTCGGTGGAGCGGATCAAGAATGTCGCGCAAAAAGTGAAGCGCGAAGTCGAGGCCGGCCATCAGGTGGCCGTAGTGGTCTCTGCCATGTCGGGCGAAACCAACAAGCTGGTCGATCTGTGCAAGCAGATCGACCCGGTGCATGACCAGCGCGAATATGATGTGGTGGTCGCCTCGGGCGAACAGGTCACCACCGGGCTGCTCAGCATCGCGCTGCAAGCGGTGGGCGTGAAGGCGCGCTCCTGGCAGGGCTGGCAGATTCCGATCCGCACCAATGGCATGCATGGCCGCGCCCGCATCGAGGGCATCGATGCCGAAGCGCTGCTGAAGGCGATGAACGACGGCAGCGTGGCGGTGGTGGCCGGCTTCCAGGGCGTCGGCCCGGAAAGCCGCGTCGCCACTTTGGGCCGGGGCGGCTCGGATACCTCGGCCGTGGCCCTGGCCGCCGCGCTGGGCGCCGATCGCTGCGATATCTATACCGATGTGGATGGTGTCTATACCGCCGATCCGCGCATCGTGAAAAAGGCGCGCAAACTCGATAAGATCACCTACGAGGAAATGCTGGAACTGGCTTCGCTGGGCGCCAAGGTATTGCAGACCCGCTCGGTCGAGATGGCGATGAACCATCGGGTGCGCACGCAGGTATTGTCGAGCTTTGCCGATCAACCCGGCACGCTCGTTGTGGATGAGGAAGAGATCGTGGAAAAGCAGATCGTTTCGGGCGTCACCTATTCCGCCGACGAGGCCAAGATCACGCTGATCGGGGTAGCCGACCGCCCGGGCATCGCCGCTGCGATTTTTGGCCCGCTTTCGGATGCCGGCATCAATGTCGACATGATCGTGCAGAATATCTCGGAAGACGGCAAAACCACCGACATGACCTTCACCCTGGGCCGCGCCGACCTGGATCGTGCCGTCGCCCTGCTGGAAAAGCTGAAGGGCGGCCTGGGCTGGGCCAGGCTGGTGCCGGACCGCAATGTGGTGAAAGTGAGCGTGGTGGGCGTGGGCATGCGCAGCCATGCCGGCGTGGCGCATACCATGTTCCAGGCGCTGGCCGACAAGGGCATCAACATCCTGGCGATCACCACCTCCGAGATCAAGGTGAGCGTGCTGATCACCGCCGATTATACTGAACTGGCGGTGCGTTCGCTGCACACCGCCTTCGGCCTCGACGCCGACTGAGCGGGGCCGCGCAATGTGGGGGCCGCATGTATCGAGGGGGCGCTGAGCCAATCCGCGACGCGATCCGGAGACTTCCGGGATGATCGCGCGCGCGCCCTCGCCCGGTCCGCGCAACCTGCTGCGCCGTCTCCGCGAGGTGATGGCGGAATCCGGCAGTGTTGACGAACGCCTGGCCAAGGTGGTGCGCTCCATCGCCGCCAACATGGTGGCGGAAGTCTGCTCGGTCTATCTGCTGCGCAATGATGAGCTGGAACTCTACGCCACCGAGGGTCTCAATCCCGAAGCGGTACACAAGACCCGGCTGAAAGTGGGCGAAGGCCTGGTGGGCGACATTGCCGCCCATGCCCGCCCGCTGGCCCTGGCCGACGCACAGAATCATCCGCAATTCGCCTACAAGCCGGAAACCGGCGAAGAAATCTATCACTCCCTGCTCGGCGTGCCGCTGCAACGCGACAGCCGCGTGATCGGCGTGCTGGTGGTGCAGAACAAGACCCGCACCCAGTATTCCGAAGAGGAAAGCGAAGTCCTCGAAACCATCGCCATGGTGCTGGCGGAAATGGTGGCTTCAGGGCAACTGATCGGCGCCGAGGATGTGGCCGTGGTGGCGCGCGCCACTGTGCTGCCATTCCGCGCCGATGGCCGCACCCTGTCGGAAGGTCTGGCGATTGGCCAGGCCGTGCTGCATGAGCCGCGCGTGCTGGTGGAAAAGACCATCGCCGACGATATTCCGCTGGAGAAGCGCCGGCTGGATGCCGCCGTGGCCTCGATGCGCGATCAGGTCAACCGGATGCTGGATACGCCGGATGACGACATCGTGGGCGAGAGCCGCGAAGTGCTCGAAACCTACAAGATGTTTGCGCATGACACCGGCTGGCTGCACAAGCTGCATGTGGCGGTGGATTCCGGCCTGACCGCCGAGGCGGCCGTGCTGCGCGTGCAGGGCGATACGCGCCACCGCATGCAGGCGATCACCGATCCTTACCTGCGCGAACGCCTGGCCGATCTCGACGATCTCAATAATCGCCTGCTGCTGCATCTGGCCGGCAAGAGCGGCCAGAGCGCGGCGGAAAACCTGCCGGAGAATGCGATCCTGTTCGCCAAGGCGATGGGTCCGGCGGAATTGCTCGACTATGACCGCCGCCGCCTGCAGGCTTTGGTGCTGGAGGAAGGCTCCAGCGTCAGCCATGTCGCCATCGTGGCACGCGCGCTCGGCATTCCGGTGATCGGCAGCGTCGGCGGCGTGATCGCCCGCGTCGAGCCGGGCGATCTGGTGGTGGTGGATGGCGACCACGCGCAGATTTTTGTCCGTCCCGGCCCGGATGTGGTGCGCGCCTTTGAACAGAGCCTGTCGCTGCGCCAGGCAAGGCTGGCGAAATATGCCGCGCAACGCGACGATCCGCCGCTGACCCGGGATGGCAAACGCATCGCGCTGCTGGTCAATGCCGGCCTGCTGATCGATCTGGCCCATCTCGACGAGACCAATGCCGATGGCATCGGGCTGTATCGCACCGAGTTGCAATTCCTGGTGCGCCCGACCATGCCGAAAGCGGAGGCGCAGCAGCAGATATACCGTCGCGTGATCGAGCATGCCGGCGACCGCCCGGTGGTGTTCCGCACGCTGGATGTCGGCGGCGACAAAGTGCTGCCCTATCTGGCCAAACATCCCGAGGAAAATCCCGCCATGGGCTGGCGCGCGATCCGCATCTCGCTGGATCGTCCGGCATTGCTGAAAGTGCAGTTGCGCGCCTTGCTGCAAGCTGCGGAAGGCCGCGTGCTGCATGTCATGTTTCCGATGATTGCAGAAGTTGACGAATTTAGACGCGCGCGAAAGTTGCTCGACAAGGAAGTTGCGCGGCTGCGCGCGCTGAAAAAGCCGGTGGCACGCGAAATCAAGGTTGGCACCATGCTGGAAGTGCCGGCTTTGGCCTGGCAACTCCCCGCCTTGCTGCCTCTGGTTGATTTTGTTTCGGTCGGCTCGAACGATCTGATGCAATTTCTGTTCGCCAGCGATCGCGGCAATCCGATGATGACGGAACGCTACGATCCGCTCAGCCCCAGCCTGCTCAGTTTTCTGCGCTGGGTGGTGCAACAGTGCAAGAGTTATGACAAGCCGCTCACCCTCTGTGGTGAGATGGGCGGCCGCCCGCTTGAGGCTATGGCTTTGATTGGGCTGGGTTTTGATCGGCTGTCGATGCCCGCGACGGCGATTGGCCCGGTCAAGGAGATGCTCCGCAGCCTGGATGTGCTCTCGCTTGCAGAATTCCTGGAACGGCTTTACTATCTGCCGGATCATAGCCTGCGGGGCAGATTAGAAGAATATGCCCGCGAAAATGGCGTAATTGTTTAGCCTTACGCCCCCTCAAATTCTAGTTGCATTGATAGTCGCGGCAACGCTATGGTCCGCATGTATCTGCTTTAGGGGAAAGCCACGATGAGCGGTGAAGCCGGGAATATGCCGGCGGCTGAGTCTTCCAGCGCCTATGAGGGCGTTGGCAATAGCCTGAAGGTTGTACGGGAGCGACAGGGTCTGTCACTGCCCGATGTTGCATCGCGCACACGTATCCGTCGCCAGCATCTGGCCGCCATTGAGGCTGGCCATTTTGCCGAATTGCCGGGGCCGGTCTATATCACCGGCTTCCTGCGCACCTATGCCGAAACCCTGGGTCTCGATCCGGAAACCGTGGTGTCGCGGTTCCAGGAGGAAAGCGACCTCGCCCGCCAGCGCCAGGACCTGGTTTTTCCGATGCCGCGCCCGGAAGCGCGCTCGCCGCGCTGGTGGCTGGTGTTGGTGGCATTGGCCGCCGCCGTGGCCGCCTATCTGGTCTGGTATCATTATCAGGAAGCCTTCCGGCGCGGGGCCGAACTGGTGAAGGCTGTGCCAAGCCGGCTGGCCGAACTGGTGCCGCCGCCAACCCCGATTGCCGCCGCCCCGCCACGCACGACGCCGCCACCGGCCGCCCCTGGCGCAACTGCTGCCGCCCCCGGCACAACTGCTGCTGCCCCTGGCACTGGCGTTCCGGCACCGAATGCCGGCCCGGCACAAGGCCCGGCGCCCAGCTCCGCAACCAGCCCAGCAACCAGCCTGGCCACCACCACGACGCCCACTCCGGCAGTGCCTGGCAGTGCTGCGCCAGCCGGCAATACCGCAGCGGCCAATCCGGTCGTGACAGCGCCTCAAACGCCGCATAATCCTGGCAGTGTTGGCCCGGCGCCGGTTTCGGCTGCCGCTGCCGCCCCAAACCCGAAACCTGCCGCCGCCAGCAATGGTGCCGCCGCCTTGCCGCCCCTCACCCTGGGGCCAGCACCCACCCCGGCCAGCCCGGCACCGGCCAGCCCGGCACCGGCAGCGACGCCCCAGGCATCCGCTTCCCAGGCATCCGCTTCCCAGGCCACTGCTGCTCTGGCTTCCGCCCCAGCCCAGGGTCCGGTCACATCGCCGGCCGCCGCGCAGATTGCGGCCGCGCCCGCAAACGCAGCTCCGGCAAACGCAGCTCCGGCAAATCCCGCAGCCACGCTTGGCGCCGTCACACAGCAGCAGGCCCAGGCCGGCACCCGGTTCGGCAGCAGTGATCCGACCCGGCTGCTGGTGCGCGCCGATGCCACCAGCTGGGTGCAGGTGCGCGGCCCGAATAACGAGCCGATCTTCACCCGCCTGATGGGCGCCGGCGAAACCTATGTCGTGCCGGCCCGCGACGGGCTGACCCTGGCCACCGGCAATGCCGGCGGCATCAGCCTGCTGCTGGATGGCTCTGCCCTGCCACGCCTGGGAGATACCGGCGAAGTGAAGCGTGGGCTGCCGCTCGACCCGGCCGGGATCAAGGCCAGCCTGAAAGTCGAGTAGCCCGCCCGCCCCGGCTTGCCAGCGTGGCGCAAAGGCGCCATGTTACGGCCTATCATGAGCATCCGGCCCTATCGCGATATCCAGCGGCGCAAGTCGCGGCAGATTTTTGTCGGCAAGGTGCCGGTGGGCGGCGACGCGCCGATCACCGTGCAGACCATGACCAACACGCTGACCAGCGACGTGGTTGCCACGGTGGAGCAGATCCGGCGCTGCGAGGAAGCCGGCGCCGATATCGTCCGCGTCTCCTGCCCTGACGAGGCTTCGACCCGGGCGCTGAAGGAGATTGTGCGCCAGGCCCGGGTGCCGATCGTCGCCGATATCCATTTCCACTATAAACGCGCGATTGAGGCGGCCGAGGCCGGCGCCGCCTGCCTGCGCATCAATCCGGGCAATATCGGCTCGGCGGCGCGGGTGCGCGAAGTGGTGCAGGCGGCCAAGGATCATGGCTGCTCGATGCGCATCGGCGTCAATGCCGGCTCGCTGGAAAAACATCTGCTGGAAAAATACGGCGAGCCCTGCCCGGAAGCCATGGTGGAAAGCGCCATGGATCATGCTCGCATCCTGGAAGACCATGATTTCCGCGAATTCAAGATCAGCGTGAAGGCATCGGATGTGTTCCTGGCGGTGGCCGCCTATCAAGGCCTGGCCGAAGCCTGCGACTATCCGCTGCATATCGGCATCACCGAGGCCGGCGGCCAGCGCATCGGCACGGTGAAATCCTCCATCGGCCTCGGCATGCTGCTCTGGTCCGGCATCGGCGACACCTTGCGGGTTTCGCTCTCGGCAGCGCCGGAGGAGGAAGTGCGTGTCGGTTTCGACATGCTGAAATCGATGAATTTGCGCCATCGCGGCGTGAATGTGATTTCCTGTCCGTCCTGCGCGCGCCAGCAATTCGATGTGATCAAGACTGTGGAAGTGCTGGAGCAGCGCCTGGGGCATATCACCACGCCGATGACCCTGAGCGTGATCGGCTGTGTGGTGAACGGACCCGGCGAGGCGCGCGAAACCGATATCGGTTTCACCGGCGGCGGCAAGGGTTCGCATCAGGTCTATCTCGCCGGCCAGCCGGCACACCGGCTGCAGAACGAGGATATCGTTCAGCATCTGGTGCGCCTGGTCGAGGCCAAGGCGCAGGAAATTGAAGCTGCCAAAGCAGCCAAGGACATAGCGGCCGACGCCGCTGATTAGCTGACAATCCGTTTCCCAAGGAGCGATCCCGTGGCCCAGTTCCAGCCCGTGCGTGGTACGCATGACCTTCTGCCCGATGATTTTGCGCGTTTCCGCAGCGTGATCGATACCGCACGCCATGCCGCCAGCCTCTATGGCTACCGCGAGATGGCGACGCCGATCTTTGAATTCACCGATGTGTTTGCCCGCTCGATGGGCGAGACTTCCGATGCGGTGTCGAAGGAAATGTATGCCTTGCAGGATCGCGGCGGCGAGAATCTGTCGCTGCGGCCGGAATACACTGCCGGCATCTGCCGCGCCTTCATCTCCAACGGCCTGCAGCAGCAGGTGCCTTTCAAGGCTTTCGCCTGGGGTCCGATGTTCCGCTACGAGCGGCCGCAGAAAGGCCGCCAGCGCCAGTTCCATCAGATCGATGTGGAAGTGATCGGCGCCGCCGAGCCACAGGCCGATGTGGAAGTGATCACGCTGGCTGCCGATATCCTGCGCCGCCTCGGCATCCTGGATAAATGCACCCTGCTACTCAACACGCTGGGCGACCCGGAAAGCCGCGCCGCCTATCGCGAGGCCCTAGTGGCGTATTTCTCAGCACATAAGGATAGCCTGTCCGAAGACAGCCTGAAGCGGCTCGACAAGAACCCGCTGCGCATCCTGGATTCCAAGGATGAGGGAGATCGCAAGCTGGTGGCCAATGCGCCGCTGATCGACGATTACCTGACCCCCGGCGCACTGGCTTTCTTCACCGCAGTGAAGCAGGGCCTGACCCTGGCCGGTGTGCCATTCCAGGTCGATCCGCGCCTGGTGCGCGGCCTGGACTACTACACCCACACGGCGTTTGAATTTGTCACCACCCATCTCGGCGCCCAGGGCGCCGTGATTGCCGGCGGGCGGTATGATGGCCTGATCCAGCAGCTTGGCGGCCCGGCCACCCCGGGCATCGGCTGGGCCGGCGGCATCGAACGCCTGGTGCTCTTGAGCGATCCGCAACCCGAGGCACCGCGCAGCGTCGCCATCGTGCCGATTGGCGAAAAGGCGGAAGCCGAAGCGGCGAAACTGGCCAATGAACTGCGCCAGGCCGATATCGCGGTGGAACTGGCCTACAAGGGCAATGCCGGCAAACGCCTGAAGCGTGCCGACAAGCTCGGCTGCAGCCACGCCGTGATCTTCGGCGAGGATGAAATCGGCAAGGGCGTGGTGAAGCTGAAGGACCTGGCCGCCGGCAACGAGGCCGAGTTGGCGCGCACCGACCTGATCGCCAAGCTGAAGCGGTAAGCGCGCGCATCATGGACCTGCCAGCTCTGCCGGAAGCCAAACTTGAAAAGGTGCTGGAGCGCTTCGACCGGCTGCAATCCGAGATGGCCTCGGGCAGCGCCGGCGAGGCCTTCGTCAAACTGTCGAAGGAATATGCCGAACTGGAGCCTCTGGTGGCCGGCATCCGGCATTGGCAGCAGAAGCGCACCGAACTGGCCGACCTGGCGGCGATGAAAGATGAGGCCGGCAGCGATGCCGAGATGCGGGCGCTGGCCGAGGAAGAATGGAAAGCCGCCCAGGCCGCCATGCCGGAGATCGAGCGCGGCCTGCTGATCCTGTTGCTGCCGAAGGATGAGGCCGACGAAAAGAACGCCATCCTGGAAGTGCGCGCCGGCACCGGCGGCGATGAAGCGGCTTTGTTCGCCGCCGAATTATTTACCATGTATCGCGGCTATGCGGCGCAGCGCGGCTGGCGCTTCGAGGTGATGAACCTGGCTGAAACCGAGCTCGGCGGCCTGCGCGAAGGTGTCGCCACCATCACTGGGCGCGGCGTCTATGCCCGGCTGAAATTCGAGAGCGGCGTGCATCGTGTGCAGCGCGTGCCGGCCACCGAGGCTTCCGGCCGCATCCACACCTCTGCCGCCACCGTGGCGGTGCTGCCCGAGGTGGAGGATGTGGACATCCACATCAATGAAACCGACCTGCGCATCGATGTGTATCGCTCATCGGGGGCCGGCGGCCAGCATGTCAACACCACCGACAGCGCGGTGCGCATCACCCATCTGCCCACCGGCATCGTGGTGGCGCAGCAGACCGAGCGCAGCCAGCATAAAAACAAGGCGCAGGCGATGAAACTGCTGCGCGCCAAGCTGTATGAGTCCGAACGCGACAAGCTGGACAAGGAACGCGCCGCCTCGCGCAAGGGCCAGGTCGGCTCGGGCGATCGTTCCGAGCGCATCCGCACCTATAATTTCCCGCAAGGGCGCGTCACCGATCACCGCATCAACCTGACGCTCTACAAGATCGAGCAGATCGTTACCGGCGAGGCACTCGACGAAGTGATCGAGGCGCTGATCGCCGAGGATCAGGCCGGCCGCCTGGCTGCGCTGAACGAATGACCATCGCCGCCACCCTGCGCGATGCCACGGCGCAATTGCGCGCCGCCGGCTGCGACAGCCCGCGCCTGGATGCGGTGCTGCTGCTGGCCGAGGCGCTGGGCTGGAGCCCGGACCGCGTGCGTATCGATGGCGATGCAGCACTGCCGGCCGCTGCCGCCGCCCAGTTTGACACGCTGCTGGCCGCGCGTGTGGCGCGCCGGCCAATGTCGCAAATCCTCGGCCGGCGTGAATTCTGGAGCCTGGATTTCCGCGTCACCGCCGATGTGCTGGACCCGCGCCCGGATAGCGAAACCCTGGTGGCCGGCGTGCTGGAACAGGTGACAGAGCGCACGGCAAAACTGCGGCTGCTGGATTTCGGCACCGGCTCGGGCTGCCTGTTGCTGGCTTTGCTGCATGAATTGCCGGTGGCCAGCGGTCTGGGCATTGATCGTTCGGCAGCTGCGCTGGCGGTGGCAAGCGACAATGCCGCGCGGCTCGGCCTGGCGGCGCGCGCCGGCTTTCAATCGGGCGACTGGGGCGCCGGCCTGACGGAAACCGCCGGCTACGATATCGTGATCAGCAATCCGCCCTATATAGAAAGCGCTGCCATTGCCGGCCTGGCGCCGGAAGTGGCGCAGCATGAACCGATCGGCGCCCTGGATGGCGGCCGGGATGGCCTGGAAGCCTATCGCCGCCTGATCCCGGATGCCTGGCGGCTGCTGCGCCCGGGTGGCCTGCTGGCACTGGAAATCGGCCAGGGGCAGGAGGCCGGCGTGGCCACCCTGCTGGCCCGGGCCGGCTTCGGCATAGCAGTGGAGAAGCCCGACCTGGGCGGCATCATCCGCGTGCTGCTGGCCCACAAGCCCGTTTAAAAAAACGCAAATTGGCTATTGGCAGGCCGCCCGGCTCGGCATATCTTGTGTGTCAGGGGTGGTGCTGCCCCCCGGGAACCTCCTTCGCCATCGGCCAGCCTTCTGGTGCGAGCCCGCCTGCTGGCCACGGTCAGCGAACGGTTGAAACCAGTCTGGTGGTTTTGAAGGACCGATAAACTCGGCAGCGCCACCGCCTCCTCGATGCAGACTCCTCCGGCGTGAGACGCCCTGGTATCGAAACCTCGGGAACCGTGCGCTTCGGCGTGCCGCGCCTGGGCCGTATCGAAAGGCCGACCTGTTTCGCTCCGCCTCGGGCAATGTCCCGGGCGAACAGCATGGCGCCCTCCCTCCAGCAGAAATGCCTTATGCGATCTATAGCGAGATGACCCCTGTGAACAAAAATCGTCAACGCGGCGGCCGCCCTCAGGGCCGTCGGCCCCACAATAATGGTGGTGGCGGCGGCGGCATGAATGGCAACAATGCCCACCGCAATTTCGACAGCAACGGTCCCGACGTCAAAATCCGTGGTACGGCCAGCCACATCTTCGAGCGCTATTGCCAATTGGCGCGCGATGCCAATTCCTCCGGCGACCGGGTCGCGGCGGAAAGTTTCCTGCAACATGCCGAGCATTACTACCGCATCATGCTGGCCCAGGGCGCAGCCCCGGCACAGCGTGCCGCCAATGGCGGCCAGCCCAATGGCAATGGCCCGCAGCCGCAGGCCGGCAACCAGCCGCAGAGCGGCAATGCGCCCTTCTCCGAAGGCGAGCCGCAGCCCAGCCTGGAACTGGAGCTGGAGCAGGCCCTGGATAGCTCCGCCCCCGAGGGCAGCCAGAACACCGGCCAGGAAACCGAACGCAGCGAAGCCGCTGCCGGCTGAACCGGCGGCAACCATGGTGATCTGCAAAAGCCGCCGGGCGATCCGGCGGCTTTTTCATGACTGGGGCGTGGAGCAAGCCGAAGCAAAGAGTGTCCGGCTCAGGTAATCACTGCAAAGTCGTCGTGGTCGGCGCAGGCCGACCACCCACGAGTGCTCTTTCAACCCGCAGAACAAAAAACGTGGATGGTACGCCTTCGCGTACCATGACGATCTTTGTTGAGAGGCGAAGCTCGTCAAGTGCCATTGGCTAGGTAAATCCTGCCGGGCGATCCTGATCCGGTGCCTGGCGGCAAAAGCTGCCGGGCAGCGGCACTGGGGAATAAATGTTATTTTTCATAATGTTATAAACAAAAAGTGGCTTGGCACGCCGCTTGCTTCCTCCTTGGCAAACCGATTACCCATGCCTGGAGGCAACAATGTCGATTAGTGGCGCCCTGCAAACTGCGATTACCGGCCTGAACGGCCAATCCACCGCCATCGGCTTCATCTCCGACAACGTGGCCAACGCCACCACCAATGGCTACAAGAAGGTGGAATCACGCTTCGCCACCCTGGTGACGCAATCCTCCGCCCAGGCCAACACCCATTCCCCGGGCGGCGCGCTGAACTCGCCGTTCTTCGCCAACAATGCCCAGGGCGCCATCCAGCAGGTCAGTTCCACCACCTCGGTGGCGGTGTCGGGCCAGGGCTTCATCCCGGTCTCGAAAAAGACCGGCATCGATGCCAATACCGGCCTGCCGACCTTCGAAAACACTTCCTACTTCACCCGGGTGGGTGACTTCAACCAGAACGAGGATGGCTATCTGGTCAATTCCTCGGGTTACTTCCTGCGCGGTTTCGCCATCACCGAAGACCCCACCACCGGCGCGCTGACCACCTCGGCCACGCCGACCGAAGTGCGCGTCTCCAACCTGCTCGACAGCCCGGTGGCCACCACCACGGTGGAATACTCGGCCAACCTGCCATCCAACGTACTGGATAGCAGCGGCGCCTTGCCGGCAACATTGCCGGCCAGCTCGATCCAGATTTTCGACGCCCTGGGCAATGCCCAGACGCTGGACCTGGAATGGACCCGCACCGCCACCAATAGCTGGGACCTGACCATCAACGCCGCCGGCAGCACGCCGGCCACCTATGGCCCGATCACGGTTTCCTTCGGCGGCACGATCGGCGCCGATACCGTCACCCCCGGCACCATCAACGACATGACCACGGCGGATGGCAACATCACCCTGGTGCCGCCGGCTGCCATCGGCGACAACGCCGCCTTCACCCTGGCGATGGATTTCGGCTCGGGCGCCCAGGCAGTGGCGCTGGATTTCGGCTCCTATGGCGAGACCATCGGCACCACGCAATTTGCCGGCACCACGCTGAGCCTGAATGATTTCAGCCAGAACGGCGTGCCGCGCGGCAATTTCAAGAGCCTCGCCATCGACAATAACGGCCAGGTCTCGGTCACCTTCGACAACGGCAATGTGAAGCCGTTCTACCAGATCCAGCTCGCCAAGTTCCGCGACCCGACCGAACTCGACCGCGTTGACGGCAACGCCTTCCTGGAAACCCCGGGCTCTGGCTCGCCGGTGCTGACCCAGGTCGGCGGCTCCGGCGTCGGCTCGCTGGTTTCGGCCGCCATCGAGCAATCCAACGTCGATATCGCCGAGGAATTCTCGAAGATGATCGTGGCCCAGCGCGCCTATTCCGCCAATGCCCGCCTGATCACAGTGGCCGACGAGCTGCTGCAGGAAACCATCAATATCCGCCGCTGACGCAAAGCGGCGGCCCCACCCCGGGACCGCCGCCTGACCAGGACACGCCGCCATGTCGCTCACCGCCGCCCTCACCACCTCGGTTTCCGCCCTGTCCACGTTGCAGGCGCAGACGCGGCTGCTGTCGGCCAACGTGGCCAATGCGCAGAACGAGAATTACACCCGCAAGGTGGCGACGCTGACCACGCCGGCCATTGATGGCCTGCCCGGTGCGCCGCTGATTTCGCATATCACCCGCGTAGCGGCGCCGGAAGTGCAGCAGGATATGTATGCCGCGCTGGCCAGCTATGGCCGCACCAATGCCCAGAAGCTGCTTTCCGCCGATCTGGCCGAAATCCTCGACACCACCACCACCACCGGCGAGCAGCCGGCGCTGGCCAAGCTGATGTCGGATTTTGAACAGGCCTGGAAAAACCTGGAAGCCAATCCCGAGAATGCCGCGCTGAGCAGCGAAGTGATCCGGCGTGGCCAGGATCTGGCGATCAAGATCAACCAGCTCAATGCCAAGCAGGTGCAGTTGCGCACCCGCGCCGATGACACGGTGCAGAATGCGGTCAACACCATCAACGATGCCTCGATCCAGATTCAGAAGCTGAATGTGCAGATCGCCTCCACGCTGGGTTCCGGCCAGCCGACCGGCGACCTGGAGGATTTGCGCGACCAGCAGGTGGCGCGGCTGGCCGAACTGGTCAGCATCCGCACCCTGACCAATGATCGCGGCGAGATGACGGTGTATACTGAGGCCGGCGTGCAGATCACCGGCACCATCGCGCAGCAATTCACCTACACGCCCAGCACCACCGGCAATCCGGGCAGCATCACCTATCAGGGCGCCAGCGTGGAACTGAATGGTGGCTTCCTGAATGGCTCGATCCGCGCCGCGCTGGATTATCTCGATCCCAGCACCGCGGCGGTGAATTCCGCCGATCCGAATGTCGGCACACTGGCGAAATACGTCAATCAGCTCGATGCCATCGCCTATAACCTGGTGAATATCGTCAACAATGCCTATAACGCCGCCGAAGGCGCGGTGCCGGCACCGACCCCGGCCGAGGGTACCGACTTCTTCACCTTCAATGGCCTGACCAGCGAGGAAGCCCAGGGCATTGCGGTCAATCAGGCGCTGGTGAGCGGCACCGAAAGCCTGAAGGTGCTGGCCGCCGGCGACGTGCAGCAGGCGATGCGCAACACCCAGATCAGCCTGGCCGATGTGAACCGCCTGGGCGCCGAGGCCAATGGCCTGCTGACCGGCAATGTCACCCTGTTCGGCCTGACCGACACCGTGCTGGCCTATCACGCGCGCAATGCCGATGTGAATGCCGCCAACGCCACCACGGCCGAGCAGGTGCAGCACACCCTGGATCAGAAATACCGCAACATGACCGGTGTCGATATCGATACCGAACTCGCCACGTTGCAAGTCCTGCAGAACAACTATGCCGCCATGGCCAATGTGCTGAACAGCATCACCGCGATGTTTGATCAGCTGGTCAATATCGGGAGGTAATCATGGTCGCCATCTCCGGCACTACCCAATATGCCCGCATCCTGGACCAGACCCGCCTGATCCGGAACCTGAACCAGGCTTTGACGCAGCAGCAGCAGCAATTATCCTCCGGTCGAATTCTCGGCGGTTTGGTCGGGGTGTCGACGCGGGCGCAGGAACTCGGCGATCTCAAGGCCGATCTATCCACCGTCGAAACCTACAAGAGCGGCATCACCACGGCGCAGAACCGCGCCCGGCTTTATGGCCTGACGCTGGAGCAGATCATCGATACCGCCACCGAGGCGCAGGATCTGATGATCAAGAACCGCGACAGCTATTTCGCCTCCACCTCGTCGCCGGTGGCACAGGTGAATGTGCTGCTCGACCGCATCGGCACCTTGCTGCAGACCAAGGATTCCGACCGCTACGTTTTCGCCGGGCGCAATTACACCATCAACCCGATCAATGCCCCGCTGTCGCAGGTGGTGCAGGATTATCCGGCCGGCGCCGTGCCACCGGGCTTTGCCCCCTCCGTGGAAGGTGATGGCGTTGGCGGCCAGCCGCTCTGGCTCAATGTCGCCAATGCCGACCAGCTCGACAATTACTATCTCGATGCCACCGGCACCAACGGCGTGCAGGAAGCCAACCTGATCTCGGTCTATGCCGACGATAACGAGCGCGTAGAATATGGCGTGGTGGCCACCGATCCCGGCATCCAGCAGGTGATCGAGGCGATGACCCGCTTCCGCTCGGCGGTGCAGGATCTGGGCGATCCGACCACCTTCCAGGCCCGCGTCGATGATGCGCTGGCCGCGTTGCGCACCTCGTTGCAGAATCTGAAAAGCACCGCCTCGACCAACGGCCATGTCGAGCAGCGCCTGGCCGAACTGCAATCGCGCCACGACCGCACCATGGATGTGCTGAAAACCCGCATTGCCAGTATCGAGGATGCCGATCCGGCCGAAACCGCGACGCTGATCAAGGCGTTGCAGACCTCGCTAGAAGCCACCTACACCATCACCCGCGACACCTTGCAGCTTTCGCTGGTCAATTACCTGCGTTAAGCCCGGAAAAGGTTAACGCCCTGACGAGCGCGGGCGGCCCGGCGGTTGCACCCTGGCGCAGCCGCTCTATATTCCGGGGCCATGCCGATACAGCTTCACAACACCCTCACCCGCCGCAAGGAAGATTTCGTCCCGCTCGACCCGAACCGGGTCACGATGTATGTCTGCGGCCCGACGGTGTATAATTTCGCCCATATCGGCAACGCCCGCCCCGCCGTGGCCTTCGATGTGCTCTATCGCCTGCTGCAAAAGACCTATCCGCAGGTGATCTACGCCCGCAACGTCACCGATGTGGACGACAAGATCAACAAGGCGGCGCAGAGCGAAGGCGTGCCGATCGGCACCATCACCGAGCGCTATCTTGCGGCCTATCACGCCGATATGGGCGCGCTGGGTGTGCTGCCGCCGGGGATCGAACCCAAGGTGACGCAGCATATCGGCGCCATCATCGCCATGATCGAGCGCCTGATCGCCAATGGCCATGCCTATGCCGCCGATGGCCATGTGCTGTTCGATGTGCCGAGCTTCAAGGATTATGGCGCGCTGTCGCGCCGCGACCGCGACGAGATGATTGCCGGCGCCCGTGTCGATGTGGCGCCCTACAAGCAGGATCCGGCGGATTTTGTGCTGTGGAAACCTTCGTCGCCGGAATTGCCGGGCTGGGACAGCCCCTGGGGCCGGGGCCGGCCGGGCTGGCATATCGAATGCTCGGCGATGATCGACCATAATCTCGGTTCCGGCCCGATCGACATTCATGGCGGCGGGCATGACCTGATCTTTCCGCATCATGAAAACGAGATTGCCCAGAGCACCTGCGCCAACCAGGGCCGGCTCGGCGGCCAGCCTTTTGCGCGCTACTGGATGCATAACGGCTTCGTCAATGTCGAGGCCGAGAAGATGTCGAAGTCGCTCGGCAATGTGCTGCTGGTGCGCGACCTGGTCAGCATCGCGCCCGGCGAAGCGATCCGCCTCGCCCTGCTGACGGCGCATTACCGCCAGCCGCTGGACTGGACCGAGGCCGGCATGCGCGAGGCCAAGGCGCAGCTCGACCGGCTCTATCGCGCGCTGGACAGCCTGAAGGATGTGGCCGCCGCCGATGTGCCGGCGCCGGCCGGCTTCATCGAAGCCCTGTCCGATGATCTCAACACACCCAAGGCGCTGGCCGAATTGCACGCCATCGCCAATGCTGCCAACAAAGCCACCGAACCGGCCGAGCGGGCAAGGCTCAAGGGCGAATTGCTCGCCGCCGGCTGGCTGATCGGCCTGTTGCAGCAGGAACCGGCGCAATGGCTGCAAGGCGGCGGCGATGCCGATGAAGTGGCCGGGATCGAGGCCGCCATTGCCGCGCGCAAGGCAGCCCGCGCGGCCAAGAACTGGGCCGAGAGCGACCGTATCCGGGATGAATGGGCGGCGCGCGGCATCCTGCTGGAAGACAAGGGTGGCGAAACCACCTGGCGCCGGGCCTGAGGCGCGCATGGAACAGCTTGCCGATATCAAGGCGGTGCAGGAAGAGATCGTCGAGGATTTCGGCCTGTTCGACGACTGGATGGACCGCTACCGCTTCCTGATCGATCTGGGCCGCGCCCTGCCGCCCTATCCCGACGATCTGCGCATTGATGAGTGGCGCGTCAAGGGCTGTATCAACCGCGCCTGGCTGCATGGCGCAGCGCGGGATGGCCGGGTGTATTACCAGGCCAGCAGCGAAAGCGAGATCGTGGCCGGGCTGATCGCCCTGCTGCTCAAGGTTTATTCCGGCCGCACGCCGCGCGAAATCCTGGATAATCCGCCGGATTTCCTGGACCGCATCGGCGTGTGGGAGAATATCACCTCCAACCGCATCAACGGCCTGAAGGGCATGATCGGCCTGATCCAGGGCGTGGCTGCCAGGGCGGCGGGCTGAAGCACAGGCCGCCATCTGCGGCTGGCAGCTTGAAATATTCCACAAAATACGTAAAATACGCGGAAGCGAAAATGAGGCTTCCAATGCGCGAAGTGCCAGCCAGCGAATTTGCCCGGAATTTTGGCCAATACAGGGAAATTGCCCAACGTGAGCCCGTGGTGGTGACGAGCCATGGCCGGGCAACCGGCTACTTCGTGTCTGCTGTCGAGTTTGAAGAATTGCAACGCTACAAAGCTCTGGCGCGTCAGTCTTTCGCCACCGCCGACCTGCCGGCGGACAAAATGCAGGCGATTGCCGCTACGCGCATGGCACCCGAGCATGATCATCTTGATGCGTTGCTGGAAGAGAAGTGACGCTGAAGCTCTATGGCGCTTCCAGCCCCTCAACCCGGCCTTGTTCTATCCTATGCCTATCTCTGGCATCATGAACATCTGAGAGGGCTGGATGAGGGCCGGAAAGACCGGCCTTGCGTCATCGTGCTGGCCGTCGAGCGCAAAGACGATGGCGCCACATTGGTGACGGTTCTGCCGATCACCCATGCCAAACCGGCCAATCCAGCCCAGGCTGTTGCATTGCCTGCCGCCGTCAAACGGCATCTTGGCCTTGACGATCTGCCATCCTGGGTGATGGTGCATGAAGGCAATGAATTCGTTTGGCCGGGCTATGATCTACGGCCCGTGCCACAAGCCCGCGAGCGCTATCATTACGGCTTCCTGCCGCCGGCCCTGTTCAGGCAGATCGTGACGCGGTTTGCCAATGTGTGGCAGGCGGGGCAGTCCAAAGCCGTCTCGCGCGAATAGCAGACGGTGTGATGATGTCACCCCCGGCGCAAGGCGAAGACCAGGCCGTTGACCGGCTTGCCGTCTTCCTGGCGCAAGGCAGCCTGGGCCAGCGATAGCAGCGTGAAGCCTGCCGCCTCGGCCTGCTGGCGCAGATAAGCCTCGCCATGGGCGAAGCGGCCGCTCTTGCCGCCGGCAAAGCCGGCGCCGGCATGTTGCTCAACCGTGGCAACGAACAGGCCGCCCGGCAACAGCGCGGCATGGGCGGCGCTGAATACCTCATCCAGCCGGCCGAAATAGGCCAGCACATCGGCGGCCAGCAGCAGATCATAGCGCCGCGCGCGCGGCCCGAGATAGGCCACGATCTCGGCCACCTCCAGATGATCGTAGAGTTTGCGCGCCGCCGCCTTCTCCACCATACGCGGCGACAGGTCGATGCCATCGAGCCGCGCAACATAGGGGCGGATTTCCGGCCCGAGCAAACCAGTGCCGCAGCCGAGATCCAGCGCCACCCTGGCCTGGGCGCCGGCCAGAGCCGCCCGCGCCGCCTCGGCGACCAGTTGCGGCGCGCGATACTCCAGCCAATGGGTCAGCGTGCGGTCGAAATTATCGGCAAAGGCATCGAATAGCCGCGCCACATAGGCGGCATCGGCCTGTTCCGGCGTTGTGCCGGCCAGGATCGCCGCCATATGCCCGGCCTCCAGATGATCAGGCAGCAGGCGCAAGAGCTGGCGATAGGTGATCAGCGCATCGGCGCGGCGTTCCAGCCGCAATTGCAGCCGCGCCACACTGCGCAGCAGCAACTCCGACTCCGGCTGCACGGCCAGGGCACGTTGCTGCCGCCCCAGTTCATCGGCCAGTTCGCGCTGTTGGCGTTCGCGCGCCAGCAGGCTTTGCACCGGATCGGCCGCCGGCACCGGCATGGCAGCGACACCAGGCACCGCGCCGCCGGCCTGCTGCCCGGCCAGGCCCATCAGCAGGGCGCTGACTGAGGCCAGGGTTGGCGTCCTGGCCCCGGCCGGCGGCTTGCCCGACTGTTTCTCCTGGCGGCGGCGTTCGCGGCGATTCATCTCAGCCGGCCAGGCTCAGTTGCGCACCAGCGGCTTGTATTTGATACGATGCGGCTGATCGGCATCGGCGCCCAGGCGCTTCTTCTTGTCAGCCTCATAGTCCTGGAAATTGCCCTCGAACCATTCGACATGGCTATCGCCCTCGAAGGCCATGATATGGGTGGCGATGCGATCCAGGAACCAGCGATCATGGCTGATCACGATGGCGCAGCCGGCAAAATCCAGCAAAGCCTCTTCCAGCGCGCGCAAGGTATCCACGTCGAGATCGTTGGTCGGCTCGTCGAGCAGCAGCAGGTTGGCGCCTTCCTTGAGCATCTTGGCCAGATGCAGGCGGTTGCGCTCACCACCCGACAGCATGCCGACCTTCTTCTGCTGGTCGGCGCCCTTGAAGTTGAACCAGGAACAATAGGCCCGGCTCGGCACGTCGCGCTTGCCCAGGGTGATCATGTCATTGCCGTTGGAGACTTCCTCCCACACGGTCTTCTTGTCGTTCAAGGAATCGCGGCTCTGATCGACATAACCCAGCTTCACGCTGTCGCCGACGCGCAGCGAGCCGCCATCGGGCTGTTCCGAGCCGGTGAGCATGCGGAACAGGGTGGTCTTGCCGGCGCCGTTCGGGCCGACAATGCCGACAATGCCGTTGGGCGGCAGCTTGAAGTTCAGATTCTCGATCAGCAGGCGGTCGCCGAAGCCCTTGGTCAGACCCTCGGCCTCGATCACCACATTGCCCAGGCGCGGCCCGGGCGGGATGGTGATGGTGACCTGCTCGGTCGCCTTCTCCTGCTCCTGGGCCAACATTTCCTCGTAGGCATTGAGGCGGGCCTTCGACTTGGCCTGGCGCGCGCGCGGGCTCTGGCGCACCCATTCCAACTCGTTCTTGAGCGTACGGCGGCGCGCATCCTCGGCCTTGCCCTCTTCCTCCAGGCGTTTCTCCTTCTGCTCCAGCCAGGAGGAATAGTTGCCTTCCCACGGGATGCCGGCGCCGCGATCCAGTTCCAGAATCCAGCCGGCGACATTGTCGAGGAAGTAGCGATCGTGGGTCACCGCCACCACGGTGCCGGGATATTCGTGTAGGAACCGCTCCAGCCAGGCCACCGACTCGGCATCCAGGTGGTTGGTCGGTTCGTCGAGCAGCAGCATGTCGGGCTTCGACAGCAGCAGGCGGCACAACGCCACGCGGCGCCGCTCACCGCCGGAAAGTTTGCTCACATCGGCATCACCCGGCGGGCAGCGCAAAGCATCCATGGCGATTTCCACGCTGCGCTGCAAATCCCAGGCATCGGCGGCGTCGATCTTTTCCTGCAACTCGGCCTGCTCGGCGATCAGCGCATTCATCTCGTCGTCGTCGGTCACTTCGCCGAACTTCATCGAGACTTCCTCGAAACGGTCCAGCAACGCCTTGGTCTCGGCCACGCCTTCCATCACATTGCCGAGCACGTCCTTGGCCGGATCGAGCGCCGGCTCCTGCGCCAGATAGCCCACCTTGACGCCATCGGCGGCCCAGGCCTCGCCGGTGAATTCGGTATCCAGACCGGCCATGATCTTGAGCAGGGTGGATTTGCCGGCGCCGTTCAGGCCCAGCACGCCGATCTTGGCGCCCGGGAAGAAGCTGAGCCAGATATTCTTCAGCACCTGCTTGCCGCCCGGATAGGTCTTGTTCAGACCCTTCATCACGTAGATGTATTGGTAAGCAGCCATCTTATTGATTCCACTTCATAATTTAAACCACACAGGGTTCCGGCGCGCCATGGCGCGAAGCCGCCCCGCCATCCCGGCTAGACATGCCATAACTACAGCTTTGATCCAAGGGCGGGGCAATATTTCCGCCGGTGGAATGAGACGGTTATAAGCTTTTAGCAGCCCTTTATACGCCTTTGAAGAGAGGGATACGCTCCGCATGAGCTTCAACGGCTGCAATAACCTGCTTCGCAAGCGGCAAATGGGCCTTCTCGGCCGCCCAGACCGCTTTGAAACGGCTGACGGTTTCCATTGCAGTATCGAGCACCAGTTTTTCCGGCAGCATTGATTTGGCCGCAAGATGTGCAAGTTCGTCTTTTGAAACTTCCGCCATCTTCTTGGTGCGGGAGTATTTTAAAGCTGCCGTCTCATCGTCAATGTATGGAAGCGTTGAGAGTAAATCATATGCGGGCGATAAAGCCGGCTTGCGCCTATCCGGATATATCAACGACCAATTTTTCAAATGCATATCAGCATTGCCTATCAGCGTGCTGAAGACGAGCCTCCTAATATATTCTACAATACCGGCATCTCCGGTTTCGATTCCGAGCACCTGTGCGATACGCCGATAAGTCGCACGTTGGTATTTATCGTCGGGACCAACACCAAAGACTTGTGCAAAATCTTCACTATGGATCGCCCCCTCGCTGCTGCGATCAAACCGCTTAACGGCGAGCGCCTGACCCTTTAGCTCACCTATACCTTGAGGCAGTCCTTCAACCTCGCCCAAATCCAATAACTGCAATTCAGGAACGTCCATGCCCATCCGGCTGGCAATGGTCATCATGGAAAATTCGTTTTCCGGTACCCCTGAAAATTGTTGGGACGGCAATTTTACGATCCAAGAACCGCCAACACCCTCGGCTGCGATTGTAAGACCTGCTGCTTTATTCCCATTCTTTAAAGCAGAGAACTTCAATTGGACGCCAGCAAGCGAGAAGCGTAAGGCTTTGCTCCCTTTAGGTCCGACTAGCTCTTCATCCAGTCCCGGCGGCAGTTCTTCCCCTTCAGCGGGATGGATTGATAAGGCTCCTGGCAGATCTCGCCCCAACATCCAAAGCAGAAAGAACTCGCGCTCAGCGTTGACGCCTGCGCGTTCAGCGAGATACCGGCGAAGGGGACCTTCAGGCAGTAGATTTGAAAAGAAAGGCGGGACGACACGCCGGGTTGATCCGAAGTCCGTAATAAGGCCACCAAATTGATCTTTGAAGGAAAGGCTTAATGTCGGCCGCTGCGTGTCTTCGATGTAATCCTGATTAAAAGCAAAAATCGTGCGATCACCTTGAACGTGCGTAAGAGTAGCAATCGCATGGCCATACAAATGAACATCTAATACAGAAACATCAGGCATCATCATCCCCGTCATCTAATGCGTAAGCCGGACGCGGCTTCTCAATGACGGGGTGGGCATGACGATTCCGCATCGTTCGCAATATGTCAGCAATTTTCTTGAGGGTTTCCGAAGACCGTTCGCTCTCCTGCGAACGCCGCAGCGCCTCAATGACTTCACGGATGTCAAATAAGTCGCGAGTGGTAAGGGGGGCGTATCGTAGGAAGCGCAAATATTCTGCTATTCGCTCAAGCTCGATAGAGCTGCCGTATAGGATTTTTTGTTTTTTGACGAGACGTTCTCCACGCTCGATATCACGAAGAGCTGCCCCCCCCCTTACTGGAGAAAGCGTTTTCTCTGAATGTGTACCCTGAAGAATCCCTTGCACGGCGGGCACCAACTTCCTGGGAACGAGCATTAGCTCAAGGTCGAGCGCCCTGGCGAGTTGGAGAAAACTGGCAAGCCCAGGCTCAAGCGTGCCGGTCTCTATTTGCGAGATATGGCTTTGGGTCAGCCCGGATCGCGCACTCAATGTGCGCTGGCTTACACCGGATGCCTCTCGACTCTCACGGAGCCGTCGGATTATCTCTTCACTGCTATAGGCCACGATCCATGATCCTATATAGGAATAAATCATTGATACATTTTAATATATCAAACCTTATCTCCAATACAAGCGTATATTCAATATTCTGATTATACCAATCAAACGATACAAGATAATGAATTAAAGAGAGAAAACCATCCCGCCGCCCCTCACCCCGCCATCAGCGCCCGCAGATGGGCGGCGCTGGCGCTGGCCAGGGCGCGCAGGTCGTAGCCGCCCTCCAGGGTGGAAACCACCCGCCCGCCAGCACAGGCATCGGCCAGGCGCAGCAGATGCTCGGTGATCCAGAAATAATCCTCGTCGAGCAGATTGAGCTGGGCCAGCGGATCGCGTGCATGGCCATCGAAGCCGGCCGAAATCAGCAGCAATTCCGGCTTGAAATGGCGCAAGGCCGGCAGTAACCGGTCGGTGACCTGACCGCGAAACTCCGCCGAGCCGGCAAACGGCCGCAGCGGCAGGTTCAGGATATTGCCGGCGACGCCCTGTTCATGCGCCTGGCCGGTACCCGGATAAAGCGGCGATTGATGGGTCGAGGCATAGAACAGCGCCGGATCGTCGGCGAAACTATGCTGCGTGCCATTGCCGTGATGCACGTCGAAATCGATCACCGCCACGCGCCGGATGCCCCAGCGCGCCCGGGCATGCAGGGCGCCGATGGCTACGTTATTGAACAGGCAGAAACCCATCGCCTGCTCGGCCTCGGCATGATGGCCGGGCGGGCGCACGGCACAGAAGGCATTGCGCACCTCGCCGGCCATCACCGCATCGACGGCGGCGCAGACCGCCCCGGCGGCACGCAAGGCGGCCTCGCGCGAGCCGGGCGACAGCACCGTATCGCCATCGACGGCGGCATAACCCTCGGCCGGCACCGCATCCAGCAGGGCCTGGGCATAAGCCGCCGGATGCACCCGGCCGATCTGCTCCAGGCTGGCTTCCGGCGCCTCGCGGCGGTCGAGCCAGGAAAATTCTTCTGTTTCGAGCCGCGCCAGCACGGCACGCAACCTGTCCGGGCATTCCGGATGCCCCGGCCCGGTATCGTGCCGCAGGCAGGCGCTATGGCTGAACAGGGCTGTGGTCATTGGCGCTATATCGCGGGGGACTGGCGTTTCCTGGGGCCGGCAGCGCAGGATTGCCCTGGCCCGGCCGTGCTCTTGGCTTAATTCTGTCATGCAAAGACACGGCTAGGCAACGCCCAGGCGGCCAAGTATCCTGGCCTCTGGTGGGAATTGGGGGCGCTAAGCGCATGAAGCTCTGGGGTCAGGCAGTCATTACCGGCGTCATTCTGGCGGCGGCGGGTGCGGCATATCATTATCGCGCTGAGCTTCCCTTCATCGGGATCAGCGGACAACCAGTGGCAGTGCAGGCACGCAGCGCCCCCGCCCTGCCGGTGGAAAGCCAGCCAGTGCGGCGCATGGATGTGTCGCGCACGCTGGAAGCCGTGGGCACGGCGCAATCCAACGAAGCCGTCACCATCACGGCAAAGGCCAACGGCACCATCGAACGGATCAATTTCCAGGAAGGCCAGCTCGTCAAGGCCGGCACCATCCTGGTGGAACTGGAAGCCGGCGAGTCGAATGCCAAGCTGGCCGAATTGCGCGCCGCGCGCGATGCCGCCCGGCTCGCCTATGACCGCTCAGCCTCGTTGCTCGACAGCAGGACCGTGGCGCAGGCGCGGGTGGATGAATTATCCAAGGCCTATGAAGCCGCCGAAGCGCGGCTGCGCGGCGAGCAGGCGAAATTCGCCGATAGCGTGATCCGCGCGCCGTTCTCCGGCCGGATCGGCCTGCGCCGCGTGTCGCTCGGCGCCCTGGTGCGGCCGGGCGATGCCATCACCACGCTGGATGACAGCACCACGATCAAGCTGGAATTCGAAGTGCCGGAAACCGCTTTGAGCGGCATCAATATCGGCAATGCGGTGAACGCCACCGCAACTGCGATTCCGGGCCGCAAATTCCAGGGCAATGTGGCGACCATCAATACCCGCATCGACCCGACCACACGCAGCATCCGGGTGCGCGCCAACATTCCCAATCCCGACGACCTGATCAAACCCGGCATGTTCATGACCGTGGCACTGGGCATCGGCGTGACACCGAATGCGGTGGTGGTGCCGGAGGAAGCCTTGCTGGCCCAGGGCGGCGAGCAATTCGTCTATGTCATCCGCGACGGCAAGGCCAACCGCACCCGAGTGCAGGTCGGGCAGCGCCTGCCCGGCTTGGCGCAGATCGTCAGCGGCATCGATGGCGATGCCCGTGTTGCCGTCACCGGGTTGCAGCAATTGCGCGATGGCATGGCGGTGCGCAATCCCGGTCCGCCCCCGGGCATGGGGCCGGGCGCAGCGCCTAAAGCCGCCACCGCCGCCAAGCCGGCCAGCTAAGCCCGCCAGTCCAATTTCTGGAGAGACCGCCATGGTTCTGTCCGACGTCTCGATCAAACGCCCGGTCTTCGCCACCGTGATGTCGCTGGTGCTGATCATTTTCGGCCTGTTCGCGCTGCGCGGCATGGCGGTGCGCGAATATCCCGATATCGATCCGCCGGTGGTGACGGTCAACACCATCTATCGCGGTGCCTCGGCCGAGATCATCGAAAGCAAGATCACCCAGATCATCGAGGATAGCGTGGCCGGCATCGAGGGGATCCGCTCGATCACCTCGGCGAGCCGCGAGGAATCCTCCTCGGTCAGCGTGGAATTCAACCTCAACCGCAAGGTCGATGAAGCCGCCAACGACGTGCGCGACCGCGTTGCCCGCGTGCTGGCGCGGCTGCCTGCCGAAGCCGATGCGCCCACCGTGGTCAAGACCGAAGCCGATGCCCGCCCCATCGTCTATCTGTCGCTGACCAGCGACCGGCTCGGTTTCCTGGAACTGACCGATTATGCCGACCGTTTCCTGGTCGATCAATTCTCCATCGTCGATGGCGTTGCCAGCGTGAATATCTATGGCGCGCGCAAATATTCCATGCGCGTCTATCTCGACCGCCTGGCGATGGCGGCGCGCAACATCACCGTGCAGGATGTGGAAAGCGCCATCGCGCGGCAGAATGTGGAACTGCCCTCCGGCCGCGTCGAAAGCAGCCAGCGCGAATTCACCGTGCGCGCCGAAAGTGGCCTGCGCACCCCCGAGCAGTTCCGCAATATCGTGGTGCGGCAGCAGGATGGCTATCTGGTGCGGCTGGGCGAGGTTGCCAGTGTGGAACTGGGCGCCGAGGATGAGCGCACCGAGCAGCGCACCAATGGGCAATCCTCCATCGGCCTCGGCATCATCCGCCAGTCCAAGGCCAATGCGATGGAGATTTCCGACGGCGTGACCGCCGCCGTTGACCGCGTCAAGGATTCGCTGCCGGCCGGCGTCAGCCTGGAAATCACCTACGACCAGTCGAAATTCATCAGCCAGTCGATCTACGAAGTGTTCCACGCCCTGTCGGTGGCGCTCGGCCTGGTGATCGGCGTGATCTTCCTGTTCCTGCGCTCGTGGCGTGCCACGCTGATCCCGGCGGTGGCAATCCCGGTCTCGGTGATCGGCAGCTTTGTCGTGCTGGGCGCGCTCGGCTATTCACTCAACGTGCTGACCCTGCTGGCCCTGGTGCTGGCGATCGGCCTGGTGGTGGATGATGCCATCGTGGTGCTGGAAAACATTCATCGCCGCATCGAGCAGGGCGAGCCGCCTTTGCTGGCCAGTTTGCGCGGCGCGCGCCAGATCGGCTTCGCGGTGATCGCCACCACCATCGTGCTGATCGCGGTATTTGTGCCGATCTCGCTGATGGAGGGCAATACCGGACGGCTGTTCCGCGAATTCGGCATGAGCGTGGCGGCCAGTGTGCTGTTCTCCGGCTTCGTGGCGCTGACCCTGACGCCGATGATGTGCTCGAAATTGCTGCAGGCGCATTCCGACGAAAGCTGGTTCTACCGCGTCACCGAGAAATTCTTCGTCGGCATGACCAACGGCTATAACTGGCTGCTCAAGGGCGCGCTGGCGGCGCCGATGGTGGTGCTGGCCCTGGGCGGGCTGGTATCGCTGGCCGCCTATCTGATGTTCCTGGCGCTGCCGCGCGAATTCGCCCCGACCGAGGATCGCGGCGTGTTCTTCGTCTCGGTCACCGGGCCGGAAGGCTCCAGCTTCGATTACACCAAGCGCAACATCGTGCAGGTGGAGCGCAGCCTGCAGCCGTTGCTCGATTCCGGCGACGTGACCCGCATCCTGGCCAATGTGGCGCCCAATTGGGGCGGCCGCCCGGCGCCGGTGAATACCGGCTTCGTGGTGGTGCGGCTGAAGGATTGGGGCGACCGCGAGCGCAAGCAGCAGGATATGGTGAAGGACATCTTCCCGCGCCTGCTGGCCCAGACCGGCGTGCGCGCCTTCGCCATCAACCCGCCCAGCCTGGGCCTGCCCGGCGGCCAGGCGCCGGTGCAATTCATCCTCGGTGGCCCGACCTATGCCGTGCTGGATGACTGGGCCGACCGCATCATCGAACGCGCGGCGGAAAATCCGCGCCTGCTCAATGTGAACAAGAGCTACCTGCCAACCCGGCCGGAATTGCGCGTGGATATCGACCGCAACCGCGCCGCCGATCTCGGCGTGCCGGTGGAAACCATCGGCCGCACCCTGGAAACCATGCTGGGGGCGCGCGAGGTGACGAATTTCCAGCGCGAGGGCAAACAATACAAGGTGCTGGTGCAGGCGCGGCCGAATGACCGTGTGACGCCGAATGATCTCAACAACATCTATGTGCGCACCGCCAACGGCACCCTGGTGCCGCTGCAAAACCTGGTGACGATCAAGGAAGGTGCCAGCGCGCGTGAACTGGCGCGCACCGACCGGCTGCGCTCGATCACCATCGCCGCCTCGCTGGCGCCGGATTACACGCTGGGCGAGGCGCTGAGCTTTCTGGAACAGGCGGCGGCAGAGGTGCTGCCACCGGAAGTGCGCATCGCCTATGGCGGCCAGAGCCGGGAATTCAAGGATTCCTCGGCGGCGATCTACCTCACCTTCGCGCTGGCGCTGCTGATCGTGTTCCTGGTGCTGGCAGCGCAGTTCGAAAGCTGGATCCACCCCACCATCATCATCTTCTCGGTGCCGCTGGCGATCACCGGCGCGCTCGGCGCGCTGCTCGCCACCGGGATTTCGCTCAATGTCTACAGTCAGATCGGCATCATCATGCTGATCGGCCTGATCGCCAAAAACGCCATCCTGATCGTCGAATTCGCTAATCAGTTGCGTGATGATGGCCGTTCGATCTATGAAGCTGTGCGTGAGGCCTCGGTGGTCCGGCTGCGGCCGATCCTGATGACCACCATCGCCACCATCTTCGGTGCCGTGCCGCTGGCCTATGCCAAGGGGGCCGGCGCCGAAAGCCGCCAGGCCTTGGGCTGGGTCATTGTCGGCGGCATGAGTTTCGCCACCCTGCTCAGCCTGTTCGTGGTGCCGGCCCTGTATCTGCTGCTGGCGCGTTTCACCAAGCCGGCCGGGTATATCGCGCGGCGGCTGTCGGAAATGGAACTCAAACGGCCTGATCTTGAGGCCGGCAAGGCGGAGGCCGCCGAGTGAAAGATGAAGACGACTTCGCCGCTGCACTGGCACAAGCCCAGGCCGCCGTGGCCTCGATGGCAGACCAGTATATCGGCTGGGTCACGGCCGATCTGGAACGGCTGGCGCGTGCCGTGGCCGGGATCAACCCGGCGGCGCCGGCGGCCGGCCTGAAAGCCGCCTATGAAGTGACGCATGACATCAAGGGCCAGGGCGCCACCTTCGGTTATCGCCTGGTGACCGATATCGGCGCCCTGCTCTGCCGCTATCTCAAGCAGGCGGAAGCCGCCAAGGCCTACGATCCGGCGGTGCTGGATGCCTTCCAGCAGGCGTTGGGCACCGTGGTGGAAAACCGCGTGCAGGGTGATGCCGGCGAACTGGGCCAGGAAATCCTCGCCAGCCTGCAAGCTGCCGCCAAGCTGGACTGAGGCTTGCCGTTATCCCGGGCGCCGGTCGCTGCTGCGCCGGAATGGCCCGGCAAAATCCGGTAGGCTGCGCCGCCGCCGGTCCGGCCCGAAATAGCTCGCCACGCGGATGAACCGGCGCGGCGTCTCGATCACTTCCAGCAATTTGCGCTGCAACGGCTGCGGCGCCAGCGGCGGCACCAGGATGCCATGCACCCCGGCATCCAGCGCCGCCCGGGCGCGTTCCCGGGTCAAGGCAGCGATCACCGCCAGACAGGGCAGGAACGGATTGGGTGAATCCGGCGCGCGCCGCAGCCGCAGCAACAGATCGGCGCCACGCCCGGCATCATCCCAGCGCAGCAGCAGCACATCCGCCGCCCCAGTGCCGCCAAGCAACGGCCATACTGCCGCCGGCTCGGCCTGCACTTGCAGCGCTTTCACGCCGGCAGCACGGCCAAGCTGGCGCCAGAGCGGCGCCGTACCGGGTTCATTGTCCAGCACCACCAGGCTGATCCGAGAGAGGTCAAAAGCCATGGCCGGAGCATATCACGGCCGCGCCGGCCCTGCGACGATCCGCCCCGATACACCCCCTAGCCAGGGCAGGCGCTTGCCCGTTAAGATGGCGGCCACCAGCAGTTCAAGCAATTCAAGGCCTTGGCCGCCATGGCGGCCTCTGCCCGCCTGGAGTATGGCCCCATGAACTACGAAGCCCATTTCGGCCGTGCCGTTGATGCGCTCCGCGCCGAGAAGCGCTATCGCGTGTTTACCGAACTGGCGCGCCAGGCCGGCACCTTCCCGGTGGCCGAGAATTTTTCCGGCATCGGCCCCGAGCGCATCACCATCTGGTGCTCGAACGACTATCTCGGCATGGGCCAGCATCCGGTGGTGACCGAGGCCATGATCGACGCGGTGCGCCGCTACGGCGCCGGCGCCGGCGGCACGCGCAACATCTCCGGCAACCACCATGCCATCGTGGAGCTGGAAGCCGAGCTGGCCGACCTGCATGGCAAGGAAGCCGCTCTGGCCTTCGGTTCCGGCTATGTCGCCAACCAGGCCACGCTCTCCACCCTGGGCAAGCTTTTGCCCGACTGCATCATCCTGTCGGATGCCGACAACCACAATTCGATGATCGAAGGCATCCGCCAGAGCGGCTGCGAACGCCGGGTATGGCGCCATAACGACGTGGCGCATCTGGAGGAATTGTTGCAGGCGCAACCGCTGGAGCGGCCCAAGCTGATCGCCTTTGAAAGCGTGTATTCGATGGACGGCGATATTGCGCCGATCCACACCATCTGCGACCTGGCCGACAAATACGGCGCCATGACCTATCTGGACGAAGTGCATGCCGTGGGCCTGTATGGCGACCATGGCGGCGGCGTGGCCGAGCGCGACCAGGCCATGCAGCGCCTGACGGTGATCCAGGGTACACTCGGCAAGGCCTTCGGCGTGGTCGGCGGCTATATCGCCGGCTCGCGCAATCTGGTGGATGCGATCCGCTCCTATGCCGCCGGCTTCATCTTCACCACCACGATGCCGCCGGCCGTGGCCGCCGCCGCCGCCGCCAGCGTGCGCTATCTCAAGCAGAGCCAGGTGGAACGCGCCCGGCACCAGGAACGTGCCGCCACCTTGCGCCGCCTGCTGCTCAATGCCGGCCTGCCGGTGCTGGTCAACAAAAGCCACATCGTACCGGTGATGGTGGGCGACCCGGCTCTGTGCAAGCAGGCCAGCGACCTGTTGCTGAGCGACCACGGCATCTATATCCAGCCGATCAACTATCCCACCGTGCCGCGCGGCACCGAGCGGCTGCGCATCACCCCCACCCCGGTGCATAGCGATGCCATGATGCAGGAACTGGCCCATGCCCTGCTCAGCGTGTGGGAAAAGCTCGGTCTGCGCCGCCAAGCTGCCTGATACGGACCGCCTGATACGGCACAACATCCGGGCAGCGCGGGACAAATAATCCGGCGCATACTTGCGCCTGCATTCATTCAAGGCCAGGATCGGCGCCCGTCATGTTTCTGCCGTTTCTGGGATCGGATGGTTTCGCGCATTTTCAAATCCCTGCCGGATTTCGGCTTTGCCCCGGCTGATGCCCAGCAACTGGCGCAGCGGCTGCGCTATTCCCATGTGGTGTTCATTGCCGGCCCGCCCGGCGGCGGCAAAACCGCCTGCGCCACCATGATCGGCTGGTTCCTGTTCCAGGGTGTGAAACGCCCGTTCCGCGCCGATGGTGCGCAACTGAGCAACGAAGCAGTGCGCGAAGCCGCTGTGCAGGGCAATCACGGCATTTTCTTCAATGAAGTGACCACCCAGGCCGATCTGACCAAGGTGGGCTATGCCGCCGATTGCCACATGGTGTCGCTGGCCACCAGCGTGATCGCGGAAGCCAAAGTGCCGCAGATTGCGCAAATCCTGACCTTCTTCAATCCGACCTTCGCCGCGCGCAAGAATCTGATCATTCTGGGCGTGGAGCCGGAACCGGATGCGCCGGAAGAACGCTTCCGCGTCGATTGCCGCTTCCCGGCCACGCCATTGCCGGCCTGACCGCCTGCACGCGGCCCAGGCCTCACACGCGACTCAGGCCTCACACCCGACTCAGGCGGATATCCACTTCACGGTCGATATAGCGCCATTCGATGGTCTGGCGCAGGCGCTGTAACATGGTGTCGAAGGCCGCTTCATGCTCCGGGGCAAATTCAAACCAGGTCAGGAAATCAAACGGCTCGCCCAGTTCGCGGCTATGGTGCAGCCGGCGCGCCACCGCCGGCAGATAATCCATGCCGATGGCGATATGGCGGGATTGTTCCTCAAAAATCGCCCGGCGCTCATCCTGCGCCATCGCCCACCAGCTTTCGGTTTTGCGGATCGGAATGAGCGCGGCACGGCTGGCTTCCGGTCGGCGCAAACCCTGCTGCCGCGCCGCCAGGCCATCCAGTTCGGCGCGGGTCGTGTAACGCGGGTTGCTGGTAACGCCATGCAGCGCCCAGCTTGCCGACAATAGCGGCTGCGGACTGGCGGCCTCCAGCACGCGCAGCCGTTCGGCGGGCGCCAGAGCATCGCCGCAGAGCGCATCGATCCGGTCGATGCGCCACGGGCCTTCCAGGCCGGCGGCAAAAGTGACATGCAGGGGGGCTGGCACCGGTCAACTATGCCGAGGCAGATTTTGCGACGCAACAGGATTCTATTGCGTCGCAACAATCAACGCCGTATCAGCCTCAACCCGCCCCAGCAAGCTGAGCAGATCGGGCAAGGTTATCGCCACGCAGCCCTCGGTGGGGCTGAAATCCGGCCGCGCCACATGCAGGAAAATCGCGCTGCCCAGGCCCGGTACCGGCGGATCGTCGTTATGCCCCAGCACCACGATCAGGTCATAGACATGATCGGCACGCCACAGTTTTTCATGGCTGGCGGCGCAGGGCAGCCGCACCGGGCGATTATAGGCCGGGTCGGCCGGATCGTCGCACCAGCCCATGCCCTCATCGAGCGGCACCAGCGGCAAGGCGCTGCGCGGCGGCGCCACACGATCCTGGCGGATGAAAGCCAGCCGCAACGGCCAGCGGCCGAGCGGCGTGGCGCCATCGCCCTCGCGCTTGTCTGCTGCCGGCTTGCAGCCGCCCTTGCCAAGCGCGCAACGCACACGCCAGCCAGCATGCTCCAGCCAGCCAGCCTGGCCGCTCTGGTCCGGGATCACCGTGATATCCGCCATATGCCTGCCCTCCCCCTCAGGCCAGCAGCCGCGCCAGCAGGCCATCCAGCACGGCGCGGCCTTCCTGCGTCGCCACCAGCCGCAATGGCTCGCGGCGCAGCAGCCCGGCCCGGGCCAATGGCTCGATCCGGCCGGCTGGAATCAGGTCATCCAGGCCCAGGCCACTGGCGGCGCGCAGATTGGCATCGAACACACCGTCGCTGAGCCGCAATCCCATCATCAGGGCTTCTTCGGCGCGCTCGCGGGCCGGCACCGGCAGCAACACCTCGCGGCCATGGTCCTGGCTTTCCACCTGTTCCAGCCAGGCTTCCGGCTTGCGCCGGGTCTGGCTGGCAAACCAGTCGCCCGCCGCATCACGCAGCCGGCCATGCGCGCCCGGGCCGATGCCGATATAGCTGCCGCTGCGCCAATAGACCAGGTTATGCCGGCTCTCGCTGCCGGGCCTGGCGTGATTGGAGATTTCATAAGCCGGCAGGCCGGCACGCTGCATGTGAAGCTGCGTCTGGTCATATAAAGCGGCCTGATCATCCGCCGGCATCGGCGTCAGCGCGCCACGCGCCACCGCACCGGCAAAGCCGGTATTCGGTTCGATGGTCAGGGTATAGAGCGAGAGATGATCGCCAGCCAAATCCAGCGCCGCATCCAGTTCCGCCGCCCAGGCTGCGGCGGCCTGGCCAGGCCGGGCATAGATCAGATCGAAGGAATAACGCGGCACCGCCCGGCGCGCCGCCAGGATCGCGCCGCGTGCCTCGCCGGCATCGTGGGCGCGGCCGAGAAAGCGCAGCACATCGGCATCAAAACTCTGCACGCCGATCGACAGGCGGTTAACCCCGGCAGCGGCAAAGCCGGCGAATTTCCCCGCCTCGGCGGAATTCGGATTGGCTTCCAGCGTGACCTCGATATCCGGGGCAAAACCCCAGCGCCGCTCGGCTTCCGCCAGCAGCGCCGCCACGGTGGCAGGCGGCATCAGCGACGGTGTGCCACCACCGAAAAAGATCGAGGTGAGTTTTTCGCCAGCACCAAAACCGCCATCGGCGTAATGCACCAGTTCACGCAGCAAAGCCGTGCGCCAGCGGACTTCATCCACCTGCTGGCGCACATGCGAGTTGAAGTCGCAATACGGGCATTTCGAGACGCAGAACGGCCAATGCACATAGAGGCCGAAGCCACGCGGCGGAATGGCGCTGGCAGCCTCAGCCGAAACAGGCATCGATCAATTGGCGGAAGGCCAGGGCGCGATGGCTGATGGCATGCTTGGCCGCCGCCTCCATCTCGCCGAAGCTCAGGCTCTGCCCATCGGCAACGAACATCGGATCATAGCCGAAGCCCTTGTCGCCGCGCGGCGGCCAGACCAGCCGGCCAGGCAGGATGCCTTCAAAACTTTCCACATGCCCATCCGGCCAGGCCAGGCTGAGCGCGCAGACGAATTGCGCCGTCACCTCGCCCTTATGGCCGCTGGCCAGCACCGCATCCCAGACCTTGCGCATGGCGAACTGGAAATCCTTTTCCGGCCCGGCCCAGCGCGCCGAATAGATGCCGGGATCGCCACCCAGGCAATCCACGCTCATGCCGGAATCATCGGCCAGGGCCGGCAGATTGGCACCATGCGCCGAAGCCAGCGCCTTCAATTCGGCATTGGCAACAAAGCTGGTGCCGGTTTCTTCCGGCTCGGGCAGGCCCAGCGCGCCGGCCGAGACGGTTTCGGCCTGGAACGGCGCCAGCAGATCGGCAATCTCGCGCAGCTTGCCTTTGTTGTGGCTGGCAATCACCAGCCGGCCGCCCTCGAAATGCCGCGCCATTTACTTGCCGATGGCCTGGCGCTGCAGCGTCAGCAATTCGCCCACGCCCTTCTTGGCCAGCCGCAGCATGGACAGGAACACCTCTTCCGGGAAAGCCTGCTTTTCGGCGGTACCCTGGATTTCCACGATATGGGCGGCATCGGTCAGCACAAAATTGGCATCCGCCTCGGCGCCGCTATCCTCGATGTAATCCACATCCAGCACCGGCACGCCCTGCACCAGGCCGCAGCTTACCGCCGCTACCTGGCCGGTCAGCGGCATGGCCGGAATGGCGCCGGCCTGCACCAGCTTCTGAAAGGCAAAATACAGCGCCACCCAGCTACCGGTGATCGCGGCGGTGCGGGTGCCGCCATCGGCCTGCAACACATCGCAGTCGAGACGGATTTGGCGCTCGCCAAAGCCATCCAGCTTGGTCACAGCGCGCAAGCTGCGGCCAACCAGGCGCTGGATTTCCTGAGTGCGGCCGGATTGTTTGCCCTTGGCCGCCTCGCGCTCGGTGCGGCTATGGGTGGAACGCGGCAGCATGCCGTATTCCGCCGTCACCCAGCCGCGCCCGGTATTGCGCAGAAACGGCGGCACACGCTCTTCCACCGTGGCGGCGCATAGCACATGGGTCTCGCCGAATTTCACCAGGCAGGAGCCCTCGGCGTATTTGGCAAAGCCCGGCTCCAGCCGGACAGGCCGCATTTGATCGGGGGCGCGGCCGCTCGGGCGCATGGGCGATCTCCTTGGTTGGCAAAGCTGAAAGCCCGGTTCTAGTGGAGCCTCCCCCGGGGGGCAAGCCCTGCCGTGCGGCTGAGGCTTGCCAGGGTCAATTATGTTACTTTATAACGCAATGTTATAACATATTGAACGAGGTAACCATGACCTTCCCCGTCCATCGCCTGCTTGTCACCCTGCCCGGTTTTGCCCTGCCCGCCTTTGCTCTGCTCTCTGGCACCGCCTGGGCGCAAACTGCCGCGCCGGCAACCGCCACTCTGCCACCCGTGCTGGTGACGGCGCCGCTGCCGAGCCAGGCGGATGAATTGGTTGAAGGCAGCACAATACTGGATGGCGACCGGCTCGACCGCCTGCGCGGCGCCACGCTGGGCGAAATGCTGGATCACACGCCGGGCGTGACTGCCACCGCCTTCGGCGCCGGCGCCAGTCGGCCGATTATTCGTGGCCAGGGCGGGCCGCGTGTGCGCGTGTTGCAGAATGGCGTGGATACTTTCGATGCCGCGCAGCTCAGCCCGGATCACGCCGTGGTGGCGCCTATGGGCAGCGCCCAACGCGTAGAGGTGCTGCGTGGTCCCGCCACCTTGCTGTATGGCAGCTCGGCGATCGGCGGCGTGGTGAATGTGATCGACGGCCGTATTCCCGATGCGATGCCGAAGGATGGCGCCAGCGGCAGCCTGCGGCTGCAAAACAGCCTGGGCCGCAGCGACCATGATGGCTTTGCTGCGGTGGATAGTGCCATCGGCAACAATCTGGCGCTGCATGCCGAGGGCGGCCTGCTGAACCGCGAGGATTACCGTTCTGCGAGCGGCACCGTGGACAACACGGCGATGCGCAGCCGCAATGGCGCCGTGGGCATGGCTTATTTCGGCGATGGCGGCGAGGCCGGCCTGGCAGTATCGCGTTTCCACAGTTACTACGGCGTGCCGGGTGCCGATCCGGTGCATATCGGCCTGCGCCAGACCCGGCTGGATGGCCGCTTCGGGATTTACGATCCGTTGCCCAATGTCAGCGAAATCCGCGCCAAATTCGGCTATGCCGATTACAAGCATGACGAGATCGAGCCGAGCGGCGAAGTTGGCACACGCTTCAACCTGGATAGCTGGGAAGGCCGCCTGGAAGCGCTGCATAAATTCGGCGCCGTGGCAGGTGTGATCGGCTGGCAGGGCAATCAGCGTGATTTCACCGCGCTGGGCGAGGAAGCCTATCTGCCGCAGAACGTGACCGACAGCCACGCGCTGTTCGTGCTGGAGCGTTACGAGATCGGCCCCTGGCAATTTGCGCTGGGCGGCCGGCTGGAATACCAGAAGGTGGAAGTGCCGAGCCAGAATACGGAACGCGACTTCACCAGTGGCAGTGTTTCGGCCAGCGCCACCTACCGCTTTGCCGGCGATTATGCCGCCGGCCTGGCCCTGACGCGCACCGAACGCGCGCCGAGCGCCGAGGAATTATTTTCCAATGGCGCGCATCTGGCGACGCAATCCTTCGAGATCGGCAATGCCGCGCTTGGCAAGGAAACCGCGTTGCATGCGGAATGGTCCTTGCGCAAGACCAAGGGCGATGTGACTGGCGGCCTGAATATCTTCAACACCCGCTATAGCAACTACATCTTCGGCAGCTTCACCGGCGCGCAGCAGGCCGGCCTGGATGAATTGCTCTACAGCCAGACCGATGCCGATTTCCGCGGCATCGAGATCGAGGCGGCGTGGCATTTCATGGATTGGGCCGGCTTCCGCCTCAGCCTGGATGGCGCCATGGATTATGTGCGCGCCCAGGACCGCAGCAACAGCCGCCCGTTGCCGCTGATCCCGCCGATTGGCCTGCGCGCCGGCTTCAATGCCGAAAGCGACCGGCTCGGCCTGCGCGTCGAAACCGTCAGCCGCCTGGAACAGGATCGCACCGGCGCCAACGAAACCGCCACCAGCGGCTATACCCTGGTCAATGCCAGCCTCAGCTATCGGCCATTCAGCGACCATCCCGGCCTGGCCTTGCAGCTCAAGGGCCGCAACCTGACCGATGTGGCCGGCCGCAACCACACATCGCTGCTGAAGGATAGCGCGCCGATCCGGGGCCGCGAAATGCTCGCCGGCATGGCGATCACCTTCTAAGTCCCCTTGGCAAACATGCGGAATCCGGGGCAATTTGGCGTGCCAGCTTCATTGCCAGCCCGGATTCCGCCATGCCCCGCAAGTTTTATCTGCTCCCTTTGCTACTGCTACCCGACCTGGCCATGGCGGAGGAGAGCCCGGACAAGGCAATTTCCATTGGTAACGGCAAACTGACGCCAAGCCTGGAAGCCGGATTGAGCAGCTTCAATCTGGCCAATCCACAATTCGGCGGCGGCAGCAACAGCCCGGCCGGCGAGCGCGCCGGGCGGCGCGACTGGCTGGAAGGCTATGTCAAACCCGGCCTGACGCTGGAACAGCCACTTGGCGAAACCACGCTCTATACCGGTCTATCCTTCATCGCCGCCTTCACCCGTGGCAATGGTGACGGCCAGGCCACATCCGGCACCGCCGACCGGCCCGAGCATGCCGCCGTGGAGGATGCCATGATCGGCTGGCGCTCTGGCGGCCTGCTGGCCGATTGGGGCGACGATGCGCTGGATATCTCGTTTGGCAACCAATCCTTCGCCATCGGCGACGGTTTCCTGATCACAGATGGCACCGCCGATGGTGGCCGGCGCGGCGCCTATACCCTGGGGCCACGCAGTGCCTTTGAGCGCACCGCCATCCTGCGCCTCAACACCGCGCCTTTGCGCGCCGATCTGTTTCATCTTGCCGGCCGCAGCGACCAGAAGCTGATGCGCGGCAATGACAACCCAGCCACCAGCCTTTATGGCGCCAACCTGGAATGGTTCGGCTCGAAGGAAGGCGATGCCGGCCGCAGCGACTATACTCAGCGCGCCTGGTATCTCGGCGCCACCTGGCTGCATGTCTACGACGCTGATCGCAGCGTCACCGGTAGCAGCGGCGGTGCCAACCGCGATGGCTTGGGCGTTTATGCCTTGCGCTTCGGCGGCAGCCTGCCGGGCTTGAGCGATCTCGGTCTCTATGGCGAATATGCCATCCAGCGCAACGACAAGGCCGGCAGCAAGGTGCGTGCCTCGGCCTGGTATCTGGAGCCGCAATACACAGTTTCCGCGCTGCCCTGGCAACCCAAGCTGGCCTATCGCTTCAGCCGCTTCAGCGGCGATGGCGACACGAATGACACGACCGACCGGGAATGGGATGCACTATTCAGCAGCGGTGGCGCACGCGGCATCGGCACCTGGACCCAGGGTGAAATCTACGGCAACTATGTCGGCGGCAATGCCAATCTGCGCAGCCAGATGCTGCATCTCAGCCTGCAACCCGATCCGGCGCTGACCCTGGGCCTGCTGTATTTCCGCCACGATTATGATGCGCTGCCAACCGGCGCCAGTTCGCGCCGGCTGATGGATGAAGTGGATGCCTATGGCGAATGGCAGACGCCCTTGCCCGGCCTGACCCTGACCTTGATCGGCGCCATGGGCCGGCCCGGCGCCGGCCAGAAACAGGCGGCAAGCAATAACAATGCCGGCAATGGCGAGGCGGTCGGGCGCAGCATCTGGCTCGGCCAGATTGGACTAAACTACCAGTTCTAATCAGACTTCGCGGAAGGCGTTGAAATCGTAGGTCCAGGGCGTGCTGCCATCGCTGGTGACCTTGCCGATCAGCGAAACAGTACCGGTGAAGAAATCGCCATTGGCCTCGTAATATAGCTCGCCCGTATCCTGCTGATAGACAAAGCCGCCTTCGCCCAGATAGGTGGCGTTACGCTCCAGCATGTCGGCCACCATGCGGATATTCACATTGTCGGTCAGCGCATCGGCCAGCACAAAGGCATTGCCGCCGAATGTGGCATTGTTGTTGGTATCGAAGGCGATCTTGTCGGTGGCGCCCATATCCATGATCAGGCTGTTGCCCTGCACGCTGTCGAATACGAAGCGGTCATTGCCAAGGCCGCCGGTCAGCGTGTTGTTGCCGGCACCGCCGGCCAAAGTATCGGCGCCGATACCGCCGGTCACGGTATCATTGCCCTCGCCCGCCGCCACCCACACCGCCTGATTGCCGGCGATGGTGATGGCATCGGCGCCACTGCCGCCGTTGATCGTCTCGGTGCCGGCGATGGTGACATTGTTGCCGCCATTCGCCAGGGTCAGCGCATCACTGCCCCCGCCGAGATCAATCTCGCCGCTCATCGTGCCGCTGAAACTGACCACATCATTGCCGCTGCCGCCGCTCAGCGTGCCGACACCGCTCATGGTGATATTGTTGCCGCCATCGGCCAGGATGATCCAGTCATCACCATCGCCGCCGGTGATGATCTCCACATTGGTGACGGTCAGCATGTTGCTGCCGCTGGCCAGTTCCAAGCTGTCGGTGCCGGCGCCGAGATCGAGTTCAGCGCCCGGATCGAGCGGGGCCGCCAACGATACGGCATCATTGCCGCTACCGCCGGTCAGGGTTTCAATGCCGCTCAGCGTGATAGCGTTGCCGCCATCGGCCAGGGTGACGATATCGCTGCCACTGCCGCCGACCAGGGTTTCCACATTGCCGATGGTGATGGTGTTGCCGGTATCGGCCAGCGTCACATGATCGGCACCGGCACCGCCGATCAGCGTCTCGATGCCGGAAACCGAAATCACGTTGCCGGCGGCGCCAAGCGTCACCAGATCGTTGCCGCTGCCACCAACCAGCGTCGCCAGGCCGGCGACCGTCAGGCTGTTATCATCATCGGCCAGCACCAGGCTGTTGCTGCCGGCACCGAGATCGAGGCTGAAGCCGGTGACGCCATAGAGCAGCGTGATGGCATCATCGCCGGCCCCGCCGATCAGGGTTTCGATATTGCCGATAGTGGCGCTGCCACCACCATCGCCCAGGCTGAGGCTGTCGGCGCCATCGCCAAGATCGATCAGCACATCGGCATAAGCGCCGGCAAAGCTGACCGCATCAGCGCCGCTGCCGCCGGTGATGGTTTCCACATTGGCAATGGTGAGCTTGTTGGTGCCATCGGCCAGCACCAGCACATCGGCGCCCTGGCCAAGATCGATCTGCGCATTGCTGACCGTGCCGGCCAGCGTGATCGCATCGGCCAGCACACCGCCGGTCAGGGTTTCGATATTGGCCAGGGTCAGGCTGTTGGCGGCATCGGCCAGGGTCAGGCTGTCATTGCCGGCGCCAAGATCGATCAGCGCGCCGGCCACCAGGCTGCCGCCCAGGGTGATGGTATCGGCGCCGCTGCTGCCGATCAGGGTTTCCACATTGAACACTTCCAGCACGCCGCCGCCGACCGAGAGCGTCACCTTGTCGTCGCCGGCACCAAGATCGATGCGGCCGCTGGCCGGCGCGGTGCCATAAGTGACGCTATCATCGCCACTGCCGCCGAGCACCGTTTCAATGTAATTCACCGTCACCACATTGCCGCCATCGGCCAGGGTGAGGGAATCGCTACCGGCGCCAAGCGACACCGAGCCGTTGCTGAGCGCGCTGCCCAGCGTGATGGTATCCATGCCGGCGCTGCCGGTCACGGTTTCGATATTGGTCAGTGTCACGGTATTGTCGGCGCCGGCCAGGACAATGCTGTCATTGCCATCGCCAAGATCGATCACTGCGTTGCTGGCCAGCGCCGTGGTCAGGGTGATCTTGTCGGCGCCGCTGCCGCCGATCAGGGTTTCCACATCGGCCACGGTGATGGTGTTGGCGCCATCGGCCAGGGTCAGGCTGTCATTGCCGCCATTGAGATCGATATTGCCGGCGGCCAGCACGCCGTTCAGTACGATGATATCGGCCCCGGCACCGCCCACCACGCTTTCGGCATTGCTCAGCGTGATGCTGTTGCCGCCATCGGCCAGGCTGAGCCGGTCATTGCCGGCGCTAAGATCGATCAGGCCGGCATAGGTGCTGGAGAGCGTGACCAGATCGGCGCCGCTGCCGCCGGTCAGGGTTTCCACATTGCTGATCACCACGGTATTGCCGCCGGCACCCAGCGTCACGGTATCCAGGCCAGTGCCGCCATTCAGCGTCTCGATCCCGGCCACGGTGACAATGTTGGTGCCATTGGCCAGGGTCAGCGTATCCACCCCGGCACCGAGCGAGAAACTGCCATTGCTGACCGCGCTGGTCAGCACCAGGATATCGGTGCCGGTGCCGCCGGTGACGGTTTCGACATTGGCCAGGGTCAGCGTGTTGTCGCCATTGGCCAGTGTCAGCTTGTCAGCACCATCGCCAAGATCGACATGGCCGATCTGCGCGGTGGTGAATTTGATATTGTCGATGCCGTTGCCGCCCAGCACGGTTTCGATATCGGCCAGGGTGGCATTATTGCCGCCATCACCGAGCTTGAGCCGGTCGGCGCCACCACCCAAGGTCACCTGCAGGCGCGATTGCGCCGTGGTCAGCGTGATATCATCGGCGCCGAAATTGCCGATCACGGTTTCCACATTGGCGGCGGTCAGGCTATTGCCGCCATCGGCCAGGATCAGCCGGTCATTGCCGGCGCCAAGATCAATCTGGCCGCCAGTCAGCGCGGTGGTCAGTGTCAGCGTATCGGCGCCGGCATTGCCGGTGATGCTTTCCACATTGGCGATGGTCAGCGTGTTACTGCCATTGCCCAGCACCAGGCTGTTGGCACCGGCACCCAGATCGATGCTGCCGCGTGCGATACCGGCTTTCATGGTCAGGATATCGGCGCCGCTGCCGCCGGTGATGGTCTCGATATTGCCCAGCGTCAGCACATTGCCGCCATCGGCCAGGGTCAGGCTGTCACTGCCGCCACCAAGGTCGATATCAATGGCGGTGACGGCGGCAGCCAACGTGATATCGTCAGCGCCGACGCCGCCGATCAGGGTTTCCACATTGGCGATGGTGAGCTGGTTCGCCGCCCCGAACAGCACCAGCCTGTCGGCGCCGGCACCCAGATCGATGCTGCCGGCACTGGCGATGCCGCTTTGCAGGGTCACGGTATCGGCGCCAGTGCCACCGGTGATGGTTTCGGCATTGGCGATGCTGATGGTGTTGCCGCCATCGGCCAGGGTGATGCTGTCGCGGCCCTGGCCGAGATCGGCCAGGATGCGGGTGCCGGCACTCGCCAGTACCACGGTATCATTGCCACTGCCGGCCAGCACGGTCTCGACATTGCCGAGCGTGACATGGTTGCCGCCATCGGCCAGCGCGATACGGTCATTGCCGGCACCCAGGTCGATGCTGCCGGTGATGGCATTGGTCAGGGTGATATTGTCGGCGCCGCTATTGCCGCTCAGCGTCTCGACGCCGCCGATGGTGAGTGTGTTGTTGCCGGCACCCAGCGCCAGGCTGTCATTGCCGGCGCCAAGATCGATCACACCCCGGGCGATGCCGCCGCTGAGCGTGACGCTATCGTTGCCGCTGCCGCCCAGCACGGTTTCGATGTTGCTCAGCGTGACGATATTGCCGCCATCGGCGAGTTTGACGCTGTCATTGCCGGCGCCAAGATCGAGGCTGCCATTCAGCGTGCTGCCCAGGGTGACGGTATCGGCGCCGCTGCCGCCGATGATGGTTTCGATATTGGTCAGTGTCACCGTATTGATGCCGGCAGCCAGCACCAGCTTGTCGTTGCCGGCGCCCAGATCCATGCTGCCGGCGGTGCCGATAGCGCTGATCAGGGTGATGCTGTCATCGCCATTGCCGGCCACCAGGGTTTCCACCCCGCCGATGGTGAGATTATTGGTGCCGGCAGCCAGCACCAGCTTGTCGTTGCCGGCACCCAGATCGATGCGGCCGGCGCTCAGGGCGCTGCCCAGCACGATGCTGTCATTGCCGGTGCCGCCGGTCAGGGTTTCCACACCATCCACGGTCAGCGTGTTGCCGCCATTACCCAAAGTCAGCTTGTCGGCACCCGCACCAAGATCGACCTGGCCGACAATGCCGGTGGTGAATACCACGGTATCGTTGCCGCTGCCGCTGACCAATGTTTCCACATTGCCGATGGTCAGGGTCTGCGCGCCATCACCCAGCACCAGGCGATCTGCGCCAGCGCCGAGATCGATCACGCCGCGCGCCAGGCTGGTGGAGAAATTGATCAGATCGTTGCCGCTGCCGCCAACCAGGGTTTCCACATTGGCGATGGTCAGCGTGTTGCCGCCATTGGCCAGCACCAGCTTGTCGCCGGCCAGGCCAAGATCGATGGTGATGCCGGTGACGGCATTGCCCAAAGTCACCGTATCATTGCCATTGCCGGCCAGGATGGTTTCGGCATTGCTGACGGTGAGCACATTATTGCCAAGGCCAAGCACCAGCTTGTCGTTGCCGGCGCCCAGATCGTAAAGCCCGCCGGTGACCGCGCCGGTCATGGTCAGGCTGTCATCGCCGCTGCCGGCAATCAGCGTTTCGACACCACCGATGGTCATCACATTGGCGCCATTGGCCAGCACCAGCTTGTCACGCCCGGTGCTGAGATCGATGCGGCTGGTATTGGTATCGGTCAGCACCACCGTGTCATTGCCGATATTGCCCAGCACGGTCTCGACATTGGCGATGGTGAAATTGTTGTCGCCACGGCCGAAGGTGATCTTGTCAGTACCGGCACCGAGATCGACCTGAGCCGAGGCGGCATTGGTGGCATAGGTGATATCGTCGTTGCCGCTATTGCCGATCAGGGTTTCCACCCCGGCGACCAGGAAGGAATTGTTGCCGGCCGCGAGCGCCAGCTTGTCGGCACCGCCGGCCAGATCGACGCTGCCGCGCGTCACCGCGCTGGCCAGGGTGATCGTGTCATCGGTGGCGCCGGTGATCACGGTTTCCACCCCGCTCAGGGTGAGCGCACCGCCATGCAGCAATGTCAGCTTGTCCATGCCGCCGCCGAGATCGATCACGGCGCTGGAGGCAATCGACGAACTGACGATCACCGCATCATTGCCGGTGCCGCCGGTCAGGGTTTCGATACTGGCAATGGTGATGGTGTTAGCGCCATTGGCCAGGGTCAGGCTGTCATTGCCGCCGCCAAGATCAACGCTGGCCTTGGCTGCCGCCGCCAGGGTGACATGATCGGCGCCGCTGCCGCCGGTCAGCGTCTCAACACCGGCCAGGGTCAGGCTGTTGCCGCCATCGGCCAGTTTCAGGCTGTCATTGCCGCCACCGAGATCAACTTTGCCGCCGGCCAGGGTGGTGGTCAGCGTCAGCGTGTCATTGCCGCTGCTGCCGGTCAGGTTCTCCACATTGGCGATGCTGGCGCTGTTGCCGCTGCCGGTCAGCTTGAGCGTGTCATTGCCCGCACCCAGATCGATGCTGGCATTGCTCAGCTTGCTGGCAATGGTGATCGTGTCATCGCCGCTGCCGCCGGTCACGGTCTCGGTATTGGCGATGGTCAGCGTGTTGCCGCCATCGGCCAGTTTCAGGCTGTCATTGCCGGCGCCAAGATCGATATTGCCACGGCTGACCGCATTGCCCAGCGTGATCTGATCGGCGCTCATGCCGCCGGTCAGCGTCTCGACGTTATGCACAATGCCGCTATTGGCGCTATCGGCCAGCTTGAGCTGGTCGCTGCCGGCGCCGAGGTCAATCTTTGTGCCGGTGGTCAGCGCCGTGCTCAGCGTCACCTGGTCAGCCCCGGCTGACCCCTGGATGGTCTCGACATTGCCCAGCGTCGCCTTGCTCGCCACGGTCAGGCTGACACTGTCATTGCCGGCACCGAGATCGGCCTTGAAACTGCCGCCCATGCTGAGCGTATCGGCGCCGCTGCCGCCGGTGACGGTTTCGGTATTCAGCACCGTGCCGGTATTGCCGCCATCGGCCAGTTTAAGCGTATCGTTGCCGGCGCCCAGATCAACACGATCGCCGTTCAGGCCGCTGGTCAGGGTGATGTTGTCCACCCCGCTGCCGCCGGTCAGGGTTTCCACATTGGCGATGGTGAGCAGGTTGGCGCCATTGGCCAGTTTGAGCGTATCGGCGCCGCCGCCAAGATCGATCCTGCCACCGGTGGCCGGGGCGCCGAGCGTGATCGCATCGGCGCCGCTGCCGCCCTGGATCGTCTCGGTATTGCTGACGGTGAGCGTGTTGCCGCCATCGGCCAGAGTCAGCTTGTCACTGCCGGCACCCAGATTGATGTTGCCGCTCGATTGCGCCGAACCAAGCGTGATATTGTCAGCCGCAATGCCGCCGGTGATGGTTTCGGCATTGCTGATAGTGGCGGTGTTGGCGACATTGGCTGCCAGCGTCACGCTATCGGCGCCCGCGCCAAGATCAACCTGCTGGCTGCCGTTGAGCGCCTGCGAGAAGGTGATCCGGTCGGTCCCGGCGCCGCCCTGCACGGTTTCCACATTGGCGATGGTGAGCGTGGCACCGCTATCCAGCGTGGTGACACTGTCATTGCCGCCACGCAGATCGATACTGCCGGTGCCGGCAACGCTGATCACATCGGCGCCACTGCCACCGGTGATCTGCTCGACATTCTGCACCGTGCCGCTATTGCCGCCATCGGCCAGCTTCAGGCTGTCGGTACCGGCGCCAAGATCGACCTTGCCGTTATTCAGCCCGGTATTGAGTGTGACGGTATCGACCCCGGCATTGCCGGTGATGGTTTCCACATTGGCGAAGCTGACGATATTGCCGCCGGCCGCGAGGGCAAAACTATCGGCGCCGCCGCCAAGATCGACCAGGCCGCCGATGATCTTGCTGCTGGCGGTGATGATATCGGCACCGCTGCCGCCAATCAGGGTATCCACGCCGCTGACCGTGATGCGGTTGCCGCCATCGGCCAGGGTCAGCCGGTCGGCGCCTTCACCCAAGGTATAGCTACCGCGCGATACCGCCTGGCCCAGGGTGAGGATATCGGCGCCATTGCCGGCGATCACGGTTTCCACATCCACCAGGGTGATGCTGTGGCCGCCATTGCCAAGGGTGAGTTTGTCATTGCCGGCGCCGAGATCGATCAGGCCGCCGCTCAGCCCGGTGCCAAGCGTGATATTGTCGGCACCAGCGCTGCCGGTGATACTTTCGGTGTTGCGCACCGTGACGGTGTTGCCGCTGCCCTGCAGGATCAGGCTATCCTGCCCGCCACCCAGATCGAAGATGCTGCCGGATACCGGGCTGGTGATCGTGATGGCATCGGCGCCCGAACCACTGACAAGGCTGTCCACCTTGCCGTAGGTCTCAGTATTGCCGCCATCGCCGAGGGTGACCACCACTGGCACGTTACACTTCCTCTCCTTCTGAGAACCCACTCCGGCCGACCTGCCGCCCGCCGCGCATTACTTGCCAGGGGCTGAAACGCAAAGCCTGTGCCAAACCGGAGTTACGCTGGCCCGACTTCCTGTCGGACCGGCAACAAATCCAGGCAAAGCGGAGAAAACACCGGAATACCGGGCATCCCAACAAAACCATTATCTGTTGCTGAGCGGAGTTAACCATGAAAACGAGCAGCCAGCAAACGGATACTTCAACCGAAGGCGGCAGTTCTGCCCCCGTACCCGGCAAATATTGCCGGGCGTGATTCGGCTATTTTGCGCTACTATTACGGGTCGCAAAAAGACCCAATTGCGATAATAATGCCGCACCAATTCTACTATTGGATATGCGCCAATGCCCCGCCTGTCATCATTCGCCAAACTTGGCCTGGCCATTCTGCTGGCCGGCAGCGCGTTGGGCGCCGGCATCCTGCATCTTTACAATGAGCAGCGCGACCTGCTGCTGCATCAGGGCCAGGCCGATGCCGCCGATTATGCCAGCCTGGTGCGGCAACAGACCGACCGGCGTTTTGACGGCCTGCTGATCACCACCAATTTCATCCGCGATCTGGCGCGCGAGGTGACCGATGAGGCCGGCTTCCTCAACCTGTTCGTGCCGATGGCCGATGCGCTGATGCGGCGCAACACGTTCCTCAACGGCGTCTATGTCGGCCTGCCGGATGGCAGCTTTCATGCCGTGCAGGCCTTCTCGCCGCTCGACTCTGCCTTTGTCGGCTTCGACCTGACGGCGCGGCGGAATATTCTCCAGCGGCAATTGCTGCGCGATGCCACCGGCCGCATCGTGCGCAATGAATTCCTCCGCCCGCATCCCGATGGGCGCGGCTATGAACGCTCGGAACAACCGGCGCCACCCTACGATCCGCGCCAGCGGCCCTGGTATGTCGGCGCTGCCGAGCAGGGCGAGCCGATCTGGACCAAGCCCTACACCTTCGCCACCTCGGGCAATCTCGGCATCACCTATGCCATGCCGGTGCGCGACAATACCGGCGCCCTGCGCGCGGTGATCGGCGTGGATATCGAACTTACCGATATGGCGCGGCTGATGGATGCGGAATCGAGACGCATCGGCGGCACGGTGTTCATCGCCAATGCCGAAGGCGAAGTGCTGGGCCATAGCGCATTGATGCGGCGTTTCCGCGAAATCAACCGGGCACGATCCGGCAGCGTCGGCGATCTCGGCGACCCGGATGCCGCCGCACTTTATGAAGCCCTGCGCCAGCAGACCAATACCGCATTGATCGAAACCCGGAAGGGCCTGCTGATCGGCGCCCGCAGCGCATCGGAAATTCCGGGTTCGCCCTTTGTGGCCTATGTCGGGCTGCCGGAATCCGGCGTGATCCGCGAAGCCACCGCCAAGCTGCGGCGCAATGCCGGCATCGGCCTTGGCATTCTCGCCCTGCTCGGCCTGGGCATGTTCTACACCATCAAGCTGCGCGAGAAATCCGTGGCATTGGCGCGCGCCGAAGCGGAATCGCGCCAGGCGCGGCAAGTGGCCGAGGATGCCACCAAGGCGAAATCGAATTTCCTCGCCACCATGAGCCATGAAATCCGCACGCCGATGAATGGCGTGATGAGCATGGCGGAAATGCTGGAACTGACGCCGCTGGATGGCGAACAGCGCCGCATGTCAAAAGTGATCCGGGACTCGGCCCAGGCCCTGCTCACCGTGATCAACGACATCCTGGATTTTTCCAAGATCGAGGCCGGCAAGCTGGATATCGAGAATGTGCCATTCTCGCTTGGCGATCTGGCCGATGGCGTGGGCGAATTGCTGGCGCCGCGCGTCGACGACAAGGCGCTGGATTTGTGTGTCGAGATCGATCCGGGCCTGGCCGATCAACGCCTGGGCGATCCGACCCGGCTGCGCCAGGTGTTGCTCAATCTCGGCGGCAATGCGGTGAAATTCACCCATGAAGGCGGCGTCACACTGCGTATCAATGCCCTGCCCGAGCCAGGCTGGTTGCGCTTTGAAATACAGGATAGCGGTATCGGCCTCAGCGAAGAGCAGCAGGCCAAGCTGTTTCAGCCGTTCCAGCAGGCCGATAGCTCCACTGCGCGCAAATATGGCGGCACCGGCCTCGGCCTGTCGATCTGCCAGCGGCTCTGCGAATTGATGGGCGGCCGTATCGGCGCCAGCAGCCAGCCCGGCCAAGGCTCGGTCTTCTGGTTTGAATTGCCGCTGCCCGCAGCGGCGGATGCCGCGCCGCCGCACCCGCGCCATGATATCGCTGCCTGCCGCGTGCTGCTGGTCGGCCTGCCATCGGAGCAATCGCGCCTCGCGGCTTTATATCTGCGTGCCGCCGGTATCAGCCAGATCGAGCTGCTGCCCAGCCTGGCCAATGCGCGGCAACGGCTGGCCCAGGCCCAGAATCAGGATCAGGATCAGGGCAACGTCGATCTGGTGCTGGTGGATGCGCGCAGCGGCGGCGGCCATGCGCTCGATCTGCCGGACCAAGTGGCGAGCGAAGCCGCCACGGCCGGCATCCATTATGGCCTGGTGGCACCGCGCAGTCTGGTTTCCACCCTGGACGCAGCGGCGCGAGCACATTTCAGCCTGGCGCTGACCTATCCGCTCAGCCGCCACGGGCTGTGGCGCGCCGCCGCCATGGCGCTGGGCCTGGCCGAGGCCGATAGTGCCGAAAGCGCCTTCCGCGAGGATATGGCCTGGGCGCCGCCCGAGATCGAAACCGCGCGCGCTGCGAATGCCTTGGTCCTGGTGGCGGAGGATAATGCCACCAACCAGGTGGTGGTGCGCCAGATGCTAAGCCGCATGGGTTTTGCCTGCGAGATTGCCGAGCATGGCGCCGCCGCCCTGGCGCTGTATCAGAGCAAAGCCGGCTATGGCCTGTTGCTGACCGATTTCCATATGCCGGAAATGGATGGCTTTGAACTCACCGCCGCGATCCGCCAGGGCGAAGCGCCAGACGCGCCACGCCTGCCCATCGTGGCACTGACCGCCGATGCGCTGACTGGCACCGAACAGCAATGTCTGGATGCCGGCATGGATGGTTATCTGACCAAGCCGATCAACAGCCGGGCGCTGGGCGACATGCTGCTGCGCTGGCTGCCACAGGCGTTGCCGTTGCGCCGCCCGGCCAGTGCCGTAGCGCTACCCAAAGTGACGCCAGCCCCAGCAGCCGCAGCAGCGGTGCCGGCCTGGGATCCGGATATCTTCGATCCGGCCCCCCTGATCGAAATGTTCGGCAGCCTGGATGATGCGGCGCTGGATTTCCTGCGCAGTTTTGTCGCCGATGCCGAAGGCAAGGTGGCATCCATCACTGCTGCGGCACAGCGCAACGACCTGGCCGAGATGCGTCACTGGGCGCATATGCTGAAAGGCGCCGGCCATTCCATGGGCTGCAAGCGGCTGGGCGACCTGGCCGCCGACCTGCAGGATGCCTGCGATGCCCAGGATGCCGATACCGCCGCGCTGATGGCCGACCTGCTGCCGGAAACCTGGCAGGAACTGAATGCTGCCTTGCCGCTGATCCTGCGGCGCTGACAATGGAAACACGCTCATGAGTGAATCGCCCCTGGCCAAAATCCGCATCCTGGTGATCGAGGACGAGGATTTCACCCGGCAGATGATCTGCGGCCTGCTGCGCCAGCTTGGTTTCCGCTTGATCATGGAGGCCAGCGACGGCGAATCCGGTTTCCGCGAACTGGTACGCACCAAGCCGCTGCTGGTGCTGTGCGATGTGCATATGCAGCCGCTGGACGGCCTGGGCTTCCTGGCCAAGCTGCGCGGCCTCAGCAATCCGGCCCTGGCAGAAATGCCGGTGATCTTCCTCACCGCCGACAAGCAGCAGGAGACCGTGCTGACCGCCAAGCGGCTGCAGGTGGATGGCTATATCGTCAAGCCGGTTTCGATCCAGATCCTGAAGCAGCGCCTGGATGCGCTGATGCAGAAACGGATGATTGTTTAGAATGTAACGTCAATCGTGCGCCAGGATCAGGTTGCGCACCAAAGGATAAATCTGGGTATTCCAGCGCCGGCCGTTGAAGACGCCGTAATGGCCAACGCCGGGCTGCAGATGGTGCTTGCGCAAATAGGGTTTCAGGCCGGTGCATAGCTCATGCGCGGCCAGGGTCTGGCCCACCGAGCAGATATCATCCTTCTCGCCTTCCACGGTCAGCAGCGCGGTGCGGCGGATGGCGCGCGGATTGACCTTCTGGCCATGCACCACCAGGCGGCCCTCGGCCAGATGGTATTCCTGGAACACGCGCTGCACGGTTTCGAGATAAAATTCGGCGCTCAGGTCGAGCACGGCGAAATATTCGTCGTAGAAGGTCTTGGTCGCCTCGGCCTTCTCGGTCTCGCCGGCAGCGAGATTCTCATACAGCTCCATATGCGCCTTGATATGGCGATCCATATTCATCGACATGAAGGCCGTGAGCTGCACAAAGCCGGGATAGACACGCCGGCCGGCGCCGGGAAAACGCTGCGGCACCACATCGATCAGGTTGCGCTCGAACCATTCGATCGGCTTGCCGGTGGCCAGGTTGTTCACCTCGGTGGGATTGACGCGGCAATCAATCGGCCCGGCCATCAGCGTCATGCTGCGCGGCTGCGCCTTGTTGCCGGCCTCAGCCATCAGTGCCACCGCCGCCAGTACCTGCACGCAGGGCTGGCACACCGCCACCACATGAGCGCCGGGGCCGAGGGTTTCGAGGAAGCGGATCACATGATCGACATATTCATCGAAGCCGAAGCGGCCATGCGCCAGGCTGACATCGCGCGCATTATGCCAGTCGGTGATATAGACATCATGCTCCGGCAGCAGGGTTTCCACCGTGCCGCGCAGCAAGGTGGCGTAATGGCCGGAAAGCGGCGCCACCACCAGCACGCGCGGCTGCGTCACCTCGGTATCCTTCTTGAAGCGCAGCAGCGTGCCGAACGGCGTCACCAGCGTCGCTTCCTCGGTGACCGCCACCTCGCGCTTGCCAAGCTTGACGCGCTCGATGCCATAGGGCGGGCGGTGATGCGTCAGCGTGGCGCGGGTCAGCATCTCGCAGCCGGCGGCGAGATGCCGGAAGGCATTGCTCTCGCTCAGCGGATGCCCATTGCTGCGCAGCATGCCCTGGGTCAGGCGCGCCATCGCCCGCACCGGCTCCATCAGATCGGAATAGGCTTGGTAGGCGTAATACATCATGCGGAGCGCGACCCATGCTGCTGGACGACATCCAATCCGACCGAACTGCCCAACCGGCAATTGCCCAACCGGAACGATAAAAGGCTAGTGCAATTTTTGTTGCACTGCGAGATAATAATGCGAGGCCGCGCATCGCCGCTGCAAACGGCGCCCAGGGGCCGACACCGCGTTTCACCGCAGGGGCAGGCATGGAATCCTTGTCTTTCCAATGGGATATCCCATGCCGCTGGAATAAGGGATGACGCCTATGGCGAAAGCCACGCTTACCATCAGCAGCAAGAATTATTCGTCCTGGTCCCTGCGCGGTTGGTTGCTGTGCAAAATGGCCAAGCTCGATTTTGAGGAAATCCGCCTCTCCGCCGACGATCCCTCCTCGCGCGCGGAGCTTCTGCTGCTTTCGCCGTCCTTCCTGGTGCCCTGCCTCACCGATGCCGAAGTGAAGGTGTGGGATACCCTGGCGATGGCGGAATATCTGCATGAGATCAAACCCAAGGCCGGGCTGCTGCCGAAGGACCGGGCGCAGCGCGCGCATTGCCGCGCCATTGCCGGCGAGATGCATTCCGGCTTCGCCAATCTGCGCGCCGCTTTGCCGATGAATCTGAAGGCGAAATATCCCGGCTTCAAAATCTGGGCCGGCGCCCAGGCCGATATCGACCGTATCCTGGCGATCTGGCAGGAATGCCTGGAAACCTATGGCGGGCCGTTCCTGTTCGGCGAGGCCCCGACCCTGGCCGATGCCATGTATGCCCCGGTCTGCACCCGCTTCGAGACCTATGACGTCAAGCTGGATGCAGAATGCAGCGCTTACAAGCAGCGTATCCTGGCGCTGCCGGCGATGCAGGAATGGCGCACCGAAGCCTTGCAGGAACCCGACGAGGTGGAGGAACTCGACGTCGAGTTTTGATGGGCGCGACGCTGCCATGATGCCGCGCGCAGACTGACAGATTCAGGCCGGCAGTACTTATCCATGCAGTCCGGCCTGCTGCACTCCCCAAGGGCATGCAGCCCCGACTGTCACTATTCACCATGACATACATGGAAAGCCTGCGCCGGCAGCGCGGGCGAAAGCCTGTTGCATGCCGGCGCGAAGGGCGCGAGAGTTGCGGCAACAAAAAAATGCACGGGAGGAACGGATGCTGCATCCGTCATTTCATGCGCGGCAGCAGCCCGACAAGCCGGCCTATATCATGGCCGGCTCCGGCGCGGTGCTGAGCTATGGCGCGCTGGACCGGCGCTCCAACCAGGGCGCACAGCTTTTCCGCCAGCTTGGCCTGAAGCCACAGGATCATATCGCGCTGCTGATGGAGAACTGCCTCGGCTTCATGGAAATCTGCTGGGCGGCACAGCGCAGCGGATTGTTTTTCACTGCCATCAGCACCCATCTGACGCCCGACGAAATCGCCTATATCGTGCGGGATTGTGGCGCCCGCATCTTCATCACCTCGGCGGCCCTGGGCGATACGGCCGCAGCCTTGCTGCCGCTGCTGCCTGGCAACGTAGCACGCTACATGCTTGGCGGCACCAGGGACGGTTATGGCGATTGGGAAGCCGCCCGCGCCGCACAGCCGGCATCGCCGGTGGCGGATGAGGTCAGCGGCCGCGACATGCTGTATTCCTCCGGCACCACCGGACGGCCGAAAGGCGTGAAGCCGGCCTTCGGCAACGAGCCTTTGGGCTGGATCAGCCCGACATTGCAACTGCTCTGCCAGAAGATGTGCGGCATGCAGGCGGATAGCCGCTACCTCTCGCCGGCGCCGCTTTACCATGCCGCGCCGCTGCGTTTCAGCATGACGGCGGTGGCGCTGGGCGGCACCGTGATCGTGATGGAAAAATTCGACGCCGAACATTTTCTGGCCCTGGTGCAGCGCTATCGCGTGACGCAGACACAACTGGTGCCGACCATGTTCGTGCGCATGCTGAAACTGCCCGAGGCGACGCGACGCGCTTATGATATCAGCTCGCTACGCGCCGCCGTGCATGCCGCCGCGCCCTGCCCGATCGACGTGAAGCGGCAGATGATCGAATGGTGGGGGCCGATCCTGATCGAATATTATGCCGGCACCGAGGGCAACGGCGTCACCATCATCAATGCCGAAGAATGGCTGGCGCATCCCGGCAGTGTCGGCCGCAGCCTGGTAGGCGAGATCAAGATCACCGACGAAGCCGGCCAGGCGCTGCCGCCGGGCCAGGTCGGCAGCATCTATTTTGCCGGAGGCCCGAGTTTCTCCTATCACAACGATGCCGGCAAAACCGCTGGCGCGCATAGCCCGGAAGGCTGGTCGACGCTGGGCGATATCGGCCATCTCGATGCCGAGGGTTATCTCTATCTCAGCGACCGCAAGGCCTACATGATCATTTCCGGCGGCGTGAATATCTATCCGCAGGAAACCGAGAATGTGCTGATCAATCATCCCGCCGTGCTGGATTGCGCCGTGTTCGGTGTGCCGGATGACGAGATGGGCGAGCAGGTGAAAGCCGTGGTGCAGGTGCAGCCGCCGGCAGAAGCCGGGCCGCCACTGGCCGCCGAGCTGATCGCCTATTGCCGCAGCCGGCTATCGGCGCTGAAATGCCCGCGCAGCGTGGATTTTGTTGCCGACCTGCCGCGCACACCGACCGGCAAGCTGATGAAGCGCCTGCTGCGCGATCGTTACTGGCCGCAGAAGACCGGCTGAGGCGCGGCGCCTCAGGTCGCCGGCTGCTGCACGATCACGCCATACCAGCCCTGGCCATCATAGGTTTCATAGCCGATGGTGCGGGCGAAGGCGACCAGGCTGCCATCGGCGCGATAATAATAGCCGCGCGTCTGCTGCCCGGTTTCCAGCGCAAAGGGCCGCAAAAGATCGGCCTGGTCGGAAGCGGCGATGATGCGCAGCTGGCCATCGAGCAGCAGCACGCGCGAGCGGCGCCATTCCTCGGGCGACAACGATGGCTCGTCGCAGACAATGCTGCGGCCCTGCTTGTCCCAATCGAACACCACACCCAGCACACCCAGCGGCGCGCCATCGCCCTGCCCACCCTCGCGCACGGCGGCGGCATAGATCGCCACCGCCTTGCCGTCATGGCTCAAACTGCGGCTGATATCATCCACCACATAATCATCGCCGCTGGCCGATTGCAGCGCCGCGTTAAACCAGCCAGTGCGCGCCACATTGGCCCGCGCCACTTTGGGAAAAGCCTGCGGATTGGAACTGGCGACGATACGCCCGCTGGCATCGGCCAGGATCAGGTTGAGATACACGGTGTAGAAGCGGTTGATCGTCGCCAGCCGCTCGCTGGCACGCTGCAGCAAATCCGGCGCCGGCTGCTGCAAGGCCTGCCACATCGCATCATCGCTGGCCCACCAGCGGCAATCGCAGGTGCGCTCATAGAGATTGCGCACAATCAGCTGCACCATGGTCTGCGCCATGTCGCTGAGGCGCGGCCCCTCCAGATCCTTCACGATCTGGCCGACGATCTCGGCCGAGGCTTGGCGCGAATCCGCCAGGCGGCGCAGCATCACATCGCGAAAGCGCCGCGAATTCTCCGAGACCTGACCGGCCAGTGCCTTCACCTCCTGCGCCACCACGGCAAAGCTGCGCCCGGTCTCACCCGCCCGCGCCGCCTCGATGGAGGCATTCAGCGCCAGCAAAGTGGTCTGGAAGGCCAGTTCCTCGTTGCGGCTGCCGAATTGCTGCACATCACCCTCGATGGCATCGATCAGGCCATGCACCTGAAGATGATGAGCGGATTGCACCATGGCGGCGCGCCCTTTCGTCGGCTTGGTTCGCGTGCGTACAAAGCCATACGCAATCATATGCACAATGGGAAGATGGCAATATAAACAATGGCTTAGAATATGCCACAAACGATCGATTAAGCGGCAGAATGATGAAATTTCAGGCGCAAAAAAGCTGATTCTTAGGCAAGTCATGGCCAGTCGCCGCATACCATCGCCGATGCCAACCAGCAACTCCAGGAAGTTTTGTAGATCGCAACGCACCCCCAACACTAGAAAATCCCGGCAGGAAGCCCAAGGAAGCAGACAAAGCTGCCATGGCAAACCGATAGTGTTCATGTTCAACGCTTTTGTGCTGGCCGGTATCCTGCTCAGCCTGCCCGGTGCCACAGCTTCGCTCGGCTAGCGCCAAGCCAGGCTGTTGCTGCCCAAGCTGCTACTACTCAGGCTGCTACCCTGGGGCCTGCTGCTGTTCGCCCTGTCGCTACTGCCCGAGCAAATTATGATCAGCCGTTCATATCGCAATATCGGCGGCGCCAGCCTGGCCAATGCGGCGCAACTCGACAGTCTGGCCGCCCGCCGGCTCTACGGGCTGCAATAGGCCCGGCTGTGGCGCAGCAACCAGCGGGCGGCAGGCGTATGAAAGAAAGAGCGACTTCATCGGCCTCGCGGCGTCTTCGGCAACTTTTTCGCCTCTTTGGCCAAGGCCGCTATGCGTTCCTCAGCCTCCTTTTGGCGTTCAAGCTTTCGCTGATCATCGAACTTCTCATATTGCGCCTCGGCGATGCGCTTTGCGTCAGAAGCTTTCACGGAGCCGCCGGATCGTAAAACGGCTCGTCCGAGTTGGTGCAACTGTTGATCCAAAAGAGTCTGTGCATCCTGCATCACTACAAGCCTGCCCATATCAAGCTGATCCTCGAATATGTCGAGCAAGATCGTAGTAAGACGGTTCAGTTCCTTGATTTCCGCTCCGGCCAAGTAGTTCTTTGACACAACGACATCGGTCTTCCTGATGTTGTCGTTATGCCAAGTCTGCAGCCCCATATTTTCTGATTCATGATTCGCCCTTGTGGCGACGACTTCCGCTGGCGTACGCGATGTGACTGCATAGACGAGCTTGGCTTGCGTCCGTTGATAAAATTCACGGGCAGCTTCCGTGGTGCCGTCGTAATCCTGACACATGGCGCAAATTTTGCGTAGTTCGAGGTACACATTCGCTTCGTCAGAGCGAATGTCGCGGATTATCTCGCGAAGTTCAGCAACCCGGTCAGCATTTTCAGGCTGCTTGAGGCGCGGGGCATCAACGACAAAGCCCTTCTTTGCGAACTGAACCAGGACGCCAGTAGCCCACCGGCGGAAGACCGTAGCTTGCGCTGATGACACGCGATAACCGACAGAAATCACCATATCAAGGCTGTAGAGCGTAACCGGCCGCGTGGAGTTAGCAATATGCATTTTTTGCATATTGCTTTCCTCAGGCAGTTCGCCCTCTTCCAGGATATTGGCTATATGCCGGGAGACAACGGACTGATCTCTTCCAAAGAGTTGCCCAATCTGGGCCTGCGTCATCCACAGGACTTCGCCCTCATAGCGAATGTCGAGCCGCAACCCCTTTTCAGTTCCATAGACGAGAAACCGATCCCCGGTCACCTCGTCTTCTACCAGATGCACCGGCTCGCTATCATTGTCGCTCATAAGATCGCCCGACTCGACTGCAGAGGAACATTATAGTGCCTTCTGCAGCCAGACACTCGGGCCTTCGCCATTCTCAACCTAGCCGTATTTTTGCCGCAACGGGGGGATGCTATTTCTGCTAAGCATTGGCGTCCCCACGGGGATTCGAACCCCGGTTTGCGCCGTGAGAGGGCGCCGTCCTAGGCCTCTAGACGATGGGGACACGGGGCCGGACGAGAGAAACGCCGGCAGCCGGGTCGGCGCGGCACAAGGTGCGCGCGAGGCGGCCCTTCAGATACAGGAGGCAGCCGGACCGCGCAAGGTCTTTCGCCAGGGTCTTTCGCCCAGGTCTTTGCCTTGGCCCAGCCGGGAAAACACCCCTGGCAGAATCAGGTTTGGAAAAAGCCGAAGATTTTGTTTGGGCAGACGCTTGCAAAGCCCCGAGCCACCGGTATATATCCGCCCTGCAACGCGAGGCGCTTCACTTGAAGCTGCAACGCGAGGCCGCCGAGCGGGCGTAGCTCAGGGGTAGAGCACAACCTTGCCAAGGTTGGGGTCGTGAGTTCGAATCTCATCGCCCGCTCCATTTTACCAGACCACCCAAAGCCGCGGAAAACTGCGGCTTTTGTGTTTTTGGGGCCAATCCCGGACAAAGCATCGGCGCACCGGCCTTGCGGCATTCCGCAGCTTGGCGAGGGGCTATCGCGCCCTATCTCTTGCCGCATGAATACCGATCCTGTTGCCTTAACCGCCACCGCCGCACCGCCCGCGCGGCTGCATGGCCTGGCCATGCTGGGCTTGAGTTTCGCCGCCTGTTTCGGCATTGCCGGGCTGGGCGCCTGGGTGACGCGCGAGCCGGTGCGCGGCTGGTATCAGACCCTGGCCAAGCCGGCCGGGCTGACCCCGCCGGATATCGCCTTCCCCATCGTGTGGAACCTGCTGTTTGCCATGATGGCGCTGGCCGCCTGGCTGGCCTGGCGGCGCTGGCAGCGGCTGCAGACGCGCGGCTGGGGCATCTGGCTGCTCTTCGGGCTGCAACTGGGGCTCAATCTGCTCTGGTCGGTGCTGTTTTTCGGCTTGCAGCGGCCGGCCTGGGCCTTGGCGGAAATCCCGCTGCTATGGCTGGCGATCCTGGCCTGCCAGCGCGGTTTTGCCCGGTTGGATCGCCGCGCCGGCTGGCTTTTGCTGCCCTATCTGGCCTGGGTGGCCTATGCCGCGCTGCTTAACGGCCTGGTGGTGTGGCTCAACCGCACATAAGTGACGGGCCAGTTGACGGCATGGCAGACGAAGCCTAATTCTGGCCACATGATCAGGCAGATCGGGCAGCGTAATCGCGAAATCCTCCGCCTTGTGGTGGAGACCTACATGACCACCGGCGAGCCGGTCGGCTCGCGCCTGCTATCCAAGAAGCTGGACCACAAGCTGTCGCCGGCCAGCATCCGCAACACCATGGCCGATCTGGAGGATGCCGGGCTGCTTTATGCGCCGCATACCTCGGCCGGCCGGCTGCCGACCGATAGCGGCCTGCGGCTGTTTGTCGATGGCCTGCTGCAAGTTGGCGACCTGACCCAGGATGAGCGGGTTTCGATCGAGAATCGCTGCGCCGCCTCCGGGCGCGGCTTCCAGGAAGTGCTGACCGAGGCCACCGCTGCGCTTTCGGGCCTGTCCGGCCATGCCGGGCTGGTGGTGGCGCCCAAGGTGGATGCGCCTTTGCGCCAGGTGGAATTTGTGCCGGTCGGCCCCGGCCGCGCCCTGGTGGTGCTGGTCAGCGATGACGGCCAGGTGGAAAACCGCATGATCGACCTGCCGCTGGGCATGACCGCCTCGGCGCTGGCCGAGGCCGGGCAATTCCTGTCGCACCGGCTCAAGGGGCGCCAGATCGGCTCGGCGCGCGAGGCGATCCTGGGTGAATTGGCGGCGCGGCGGGCCGAGCTTGATCAACTCACCTCCAAGGTGGTGGAGGCCGGCCTGGCGGTGTGGGGCGGCGAGGCCGGCATCAGCCGGAATAATGGCCGGGGCAGTGCCGGCACGCTGATCGTGCGCGGCTCGGCCAATCTGCTCGATGACGTGGCCGCCATCGCCGATCTGGAACGCATCCGGTCGCTGATGGAGGAGCTGGAGAATACCGAGGAAATGCTGCGCCTGATCGAACTGACCCAGGGCAGCGATGGCGTGCGCATCTTCATCGGCTCGGAAAACACCCTGTTCCGCCAGGCCGGCTGTTCGCTGATCGTGGCGCCGCTGCAAAACCAGCAACAGCGGATTGTCGGCGCCATCGGCGTGATCGGCCCGACGCGCATGAATTACGCCCGGCTGGTGCCGATGGTGGATTTCACCGCCCAGGTGGTGGGCCGCCTGCTCGGCTGAGCCGCCCCTGGCCCACCGGCCCAGGTTGAAATTTCCGCCCCCCACCCGTATATGCAGGGCGCCAGACTTAGCCGTGCTTTGGAAAATCGGAATTCATTGCCATGACCACTCAGCCGACCCAGCCCCATGCCGCCGCCGCCGACAGCATCAACCTGGATGCCGCGATCAACACCGAGCCGAGCCAGGCCGGTGCCGAAGCGCCGGCGCAGCTTGGTGTCGAGCTGGCCAAGGCCCAGGCCGAGACCGCCGAGTTGAAGGACCGCCTGCTGCGCATGGCGGCCGAAACCGAGAATCTGCGCCGCCGCCTGGAGCGCGAACGCGACGATGCGGTGAAATTCGCCGCCGGCAAATTTGCCAAGGATGTCCTCAGCGTGGCCGATAATCTGGGCCGCGCCCTGCAAAACGCCCCCAAGCCGGCAGGCGAGACCGATCCGCTGGGCGGCCTGCTGCAGGGCATCGAGGCCACCGAGCGCGAATTGCTCAGTGTGTTTGAACGCCATGGCATCCAGCGCGTCGATCCGCAGGGCCAGCGCTTCGACCCCAATCTGCACCAGGCGATGTTCGAAGTGGAGAATCCGGGCCTGCCCAGCGGCACAGTGATCCAGGTGATCGCCGCCGGCTATGTGCAGCATGGCCGGCTGCTGCGCGCGGCGATGGTCGGGGTTTCCAAGGGCGGCCCGGCCCAGGCGGCAGCCGGCCCCGGTGCTGGCGTCGATACCCAGGCCTGACGCCGGGGGGCCTGACGCCACAGCGCAGGGGCCTGAACGCTCCCCGTGCATCGATCCACAACCTGACTTTCCATCTGTCACTACGCCGTCATGATTTGCGGCGATAACAGGGCCTCGTTTTCCAGCGGAGGCTGATTGTGCAGATGATGAGTGAGGCGGATCTGCTCGAAACCATCGGCAGCGTGGCCAGTCCGATCGCGCCGGTGGCGCCGGCCATGCGCTGCGAGGATGTGGACCGCCTGTTCGCCAGCGATCCCGATCTCGGCGCCCTGGCAGTGGTGAGTGATGGCCGCCCGCTCGGCCTCGTAAATCGTTATGACCTGATCACCCATCTGTCGCGTGACTATGGCCGCGCGCTTTATGCCCGCAAGCCGGTCACCGCGCTGATGGATGCGGCGCCGCTGATGGTGGAAAGCAGCCTCAGCGTCGACCGGCTGGAAGCGCTGATCGCCGACGAACATCCCAGCGCCCTGCTGCGCGGCTTCATCGTCACCAGCGGCGGGCAATATCAGGGCGTCGGCACGGCTTTGTCGCTGCTGCAATTGAGCCGGGTGCGCAGCGAGCGGCGCAACCGTTCGCTGGAACGCGCCCGCCAGGCCGCCGAGGAAGCCTCGCGCGCCAAGACCCGCTTCCTCGCCACCATGAGTCATGAATTGCGCACGCCGCTGAATGCCATTATCGGCTTTGCCGAAGTGATGCGCGACCGCCTGTTCGGCCCGCTGGATAGCCCGCGTTATGCCGATTATGTCGGCGATATCCTGGCCAGCGGCCAGCATCTGCTCGGCCTGATCAACAATATCCTGGATATGGCGAAGATCGAAAGCGGCGGCTGGAATATCCACCCGGCCATGATCGACCCGCATGAGGCGGTGGAACTCTGCCTGCGCACGCTGCGGCCACGCGCCGAAATGCAGGCTGTGCGGCTGGTCGCCAAACTCGATCCGGCGCTGGAGGAAGGCTATGCCGATGCCCAGGCGTTGCGCCATATGCTGCTCAACCTGCTCTCCAATGCGGTGAAATTCACCCCGGCGGGTGGCGAAGTGGAAGTCGGCGCGGCCGGCAATCCGGATGGCGGTTTCCGGCTCTGGGTGCGGGATACCGGCATCGGTATCGCGCCCGAGCATATCGATCTGGTGATGAGCCCGTTCGGCCAGGTGGAAAACGACCTGACGCGGAAATACGAAGGCACCGGCCTGGGCCTGCCGCTGGTCAAGGCGCTGGTCGATCTGCATCGCGGCCAGTTCGACCTGCATAGCCGCCCCGGTCATGGCACCTGCATCACGCTGACCCTGCCGCCGCCCCCGCCGCCGCCATCGCCACCGATTGCCGCGTCATGACGGCAGCGTCACCCGGCGCAGGGTCAGATTGATCCGGCCGCCGCCCGGGATCAAATCCGGCGGCACCAGCCGGCTGGTGCCGGGATAGAGCCGGTCGATGCCATGGAAAGCCAGCCGCGCCGGCCCGCCCAGCAGCATCACATCGCCGGAAGCCAGGCGGAACGAGCGTGTCGGCGCCTGGCGGCTATCACCACCCAGTCGGAACAGCGCGCTATCGCCCAGCGACACCGACAAAACCGGCGCCTCGAAGGCCAGTTCGTCGCGATCCTGATGCAGCCCCATACGTGCCGTGGCATCATAGAGATTGATCAGGCAGCATTCCGGTTCAGCGGCATAACCCGCCAGGTCGCGCCACAAAGCCAGCAGCGGCGCCGGGATCGGCGGCCAGGGCCGCCCGGTCTGCGGATGCCGGGCGATATAACGATAGCCAGCCTCGCGATCGGTATACCAGCCAAGCGGGCCGGCATTGCTCATGCGCACGCGCAATTTCTGGCCGGAACGCGGCATTTCAGCGTGATAAGCCGGTGCTTCGGCCAGCACGCCGCGCAATGCCGCCAGCAGATCGGCCTGGGCGGCGGCATCGAAATAGCCGGGCAGGAAGCGGAAGCCCTCCATGCCACTGAATTTAGCGCGCCCGCAGGCGGCGCCAATTCTCCAGGCTGTAGAAAATCACCGCCACCCAGATGCAGCCGAAGGCAATGGCATGATGCAGCCGGAAACTTTCGCCCCAGAGCAGCACTGCCAGCATGAATTGCAGGGTTGGCGAGATATATTGCAATAGGCCCATCGCCGCCAGGCTGAGCCGGCGCTGCCCGGCGCCGAAGGCCACCAGCGGCACCAGCGTGATCAGGCCGGAGAGCAGGATCAACCCCAGCAGGCCGAGCCAGGGCTGGCCGGCAGCGGCGGCCTGCCAGACAGCCGCCAAGGCACCACCGCCCTGCCAGACCAGCAAAGCCAGCGCCAACGGCAGGATCAGCATCACTTCCAGGGTGAAGCCGACCAGGCTGTCGACCGGGTGGCGCTTGCGCTGCAAGGCATAAAAACCCCAGGAAAACGCGATCAGCAGCGACAGCCAGACGCTGCTTTCCGCCGCTGCCACCAGCACCAGCACACCGGCCGCCACCAGCACCAGCAGGCCCCATTGCAACCGCGAGACCTGTTCCTTCAGCACCAGCCGGCCGAGCAGAACCGCCACCAGCGGGTTGATGTAATAGCCCAGCGACACCGCCATCACCTGATGCCGGTCGATGGCATAAACGAAAATCAGCCAGTTGGTCAGCATCAGCCCGGCAGTGACGCAGAGTACGCCAAGCAGCCGGCGGTTGCGCAAAGCCTGGCGGAACAGCGCCAGTTTTCCACTGATGGCGACCAGGCCGAGGCAGAACAGGAAGGCCCACAGCACACGCTGGGCATTCAGTTCCAGCGGCGTCATCATGCTGGCGGCACGGAAATATAGCGGCGACAGGCCCCAGACCGTATAGGCCAGCACACCGAATAAAATTCCCATAAACACCGGCGCCGGCAGAGCGGCAGGACTGGACGGCTGGGACACGGAATTTCCTTCACCAATGGCCGCCCGCGCCGGGCCTCTGCCCTGGCGGAGCGGCTCAAGTTTTTTTGATCGGGGCGGTTGCGGGACCCCCGCAGCCCACTTACATACCCGTCACAAGTGGAACCAGACAAGGGGTCCGGCCCGGCGCTTGACTGTATAAAAGGCCGCTCCGGATTGCCGTCATCGAGGAGAGAGTAACAATGGCCAAAGTCATCGGTATCGACTTAGGGACGACCAATTCCTGTATCGCCATCATGGATGGCAAGAATCCGAAGGTGGTGGAGAATGCCGAAGGCGCCCGCACCACGCCGTCGATGGTTGCCTTCACCAAGGATGGCGAGCGCCTGATCGGCCAGCCGGCCAAGCGCCAGGCCGTCACCAACCCGGAAAACACCCTGTTCTCGGTGAAGCGCCTGATCGGCCGCGGCATCCGCGACGACGCCTCGCAGAAATTCACCAAGATGGTGCCCTATCGGGTGGTGGCCGGCGATAACGGCGACGCCTGGGTGGAGGCCGATGGCAAGAAATACAGCCCGAGCCAGGTTTCGGCCTTCGTGCTGCAGAAGATGAAGGAAACGGCGGAAACCTTCCTCGGCGAGAAGGTGACCCAGGCGGTCATCACCGTGCCGGCCTATTTCAACGACGCCCAGCGCCAGGCCACCAAGGATGCCGGCCGCATCGCCGGCCTGGAAGTGCTGCGCATCATCAACGAGCCGACTGCGGCTGCCCTGGCCTATGGCCTGGACAAGCAGAGCGACGGCAAGAAGATCGCGGTCTATGACTTGGGCGGCGGCACCTTCGACGTGTCGATCCTGGAGATCGGCGACGGCGTGTTCGAAGTGCGCTCGACCAATGGCGACACCTTCCTGGGCGGCGAAGACTTCGATCTGCGCATCGTCGAATACCTGGCCGACGAGTTCAAGAAGGAGAATGGCCTCGACCTGCGCAACGACCGCCTGGCGCTGCAACGCCTGAAGGAAGCGGCCGAAAAGGCGAAGATCGAACTGTCCTCGTCGCAGCAGACCGAGATCAACCTGCCCTTCATCACCGCCGACCAGTCCGGTCCGAAGCATCTGGTGATGAAGCTGACGCGGGCCAAGCTCGAAGCCCTGGTGGATGACCTGATCCAGCGTTCCGTCGAGCCCTGCAAGAAGGCGCTGAAGGATGCCGGCCTTTCCGCCGGCGACATCGACGAGGTGGTGCTGGTGGGCGGCATGACCCGCATGCCCAAGGTGATCGAGGTGGTGAAGCAGCTCTTCGGCCGCGAACCGCACAAGGGCGTCAACCCGGATGAAGTGGTGGCCATCGGCGCCGCGATCCAGGCCGGCGTGCTGCAGGGCGATGTGAAGGATGTGCTGCTGCTCGACGTGACCCCGCTTTCCCTGGGTATCGAAACCCTGGGCGGCGTGTTCACCAAGCTGATCGAGCGCAACACCACGATCCCGACCAAGAAGAGCCAGGTCTTCTCCACCGCCGACGACAACCAGAACGCGGTGACGATCCGGGTGTTCCAGGGTGAGCGCGAGATGGCGGCCGACAACAAGCTGCTCGGCCAGTTCGACCTGATGGGCATTCCGCCGGCGCCGCGCGGCGTGCCGCAGATCGAGGTGACCTTCGATATCGACGCCAACGGCATCGTGCATGTCTCGGCCAAGGACAAGGGTACCGGCAAGGAGCAGCAGATCCGCATCCAGGCCTCGGGTGGCCTGTCGGAAGCCGACATCAAGCAGATGGTGCGCGATGCCGAGGAGCATGCTTCCGAGGACAAGAAGCGCCGCGAGGCCGCCGAGGCGAAGAACCAGGCGGAATCGCTGATCCATGCCACCGAGCGTACCCTGGCCGATCTGGGCGACAAGGCCCCGGCCGGCGACAAGGCCGATGTGGAAGCCGCCATCGCCGACCTGAAGCAGTCGATCGAGGCCAATGACGCCGATGCCATCAAGGCCAAGGCGCAGAAGCTGAGCCAGATTGCCATGAAGCTGGGCGAGGCGCTCTACAAGGAGCAGGGTCCGGCCGATGCTGCGGCCGGTGCGCCCGGCGCCGAAAGCCAGTCCGAAGCCAAGCCCGATGATGGCGTCGTGGATGCCGAATTCGAGGAAGTGAAGGACGACAAGAAGAAGAAATAAGCTCGGAGATGACCGAGGCACCGGGCGCCCAGCAAAGGCGCCCGGTTTCGCTTCGGCCCGGTTCTGCTTTGACTGGGCTTGGCTTCGAGTGGGGTGAGAAATGGCGACCAAACGCGACTATTACGATATTCTCGGCGTGCCGCGCGGCACCTCGGATGCGGACGAGCTGAAAAAGGCGTTCCGCAAGCTCGCCATGCAATACCATCCGGATCGCAACCCCGACGATCCGACGGCAGAGCAGAAATTCAAGGAACTGAACGAAGCCTACGATGTACTGAAGGACGACCAGAAGCGCGCGGCTTATGATCAATATGGCCATGCCGCTTTCGAGGGTGGCATGGGCGGGCCGCGTGGCCCGGGCGGCGGTCCCGGCGGCGCCGGCTTCGATTTCGGCTCCTTCTCGGACATTTTCGACGATCTGTTCGGCGACATCATGGGCGGCGGCCGGCGCGGTGGCACCAGCAATGCCAATCGCGGCTCGGATCTGCGCTACAATATGGAAATCAGCCTGGAAGATGCCTTCCGCGGCAGCAATGTGCAGATCCGGGTGCCGACCTCGGCGGCCTGCGAGGCCTGTGACGGTTCCGGCGCCGAAGCCGGCGCACAGCCGGTGGCCTGCCCGACCTGCAAGGGCTTCGGCAAGGTGCGCTCGGCCCAGGGCTTCTTCACCATCGAACGCACCTGCCCGAGCTGCGGCGGCGCCGGCAAGGTGATCGAGCGGCCCTGCAAGATTTGCGGCGGTGCCGGCCGTGTACACAAGGAAAAGACCCTGAGCGTGGATATCCCGCCGGGCGTGGATGAAGGCAACCGCATCCGCCTGGCCGGCGAGGGCGAGGCTGGCCTGCGCGGCGGCCCGCCGGGTGATCTTTACGTGTTCCTGACCGTGAAGCCGCACCGGATTTTCCGCCGCGAGGGTCAGCATCTGCAATGCCGGGTGCCGATCTCGATGGCCACGGCTGCGCTTGGCGGCGTGATCGAGGTGCCGACTTTGGATGGCGGCAAGGCCCGCATCACCATTCCCGAAGGCACCCAGAGCGGCAAGCAGTTCCGCCTGCGCGGCAAGGGCATGCCCGGCCTGGCGCAGCAGGGGCGCGGCAGCGGCTTCGGCGATCTCTATATCCAGGTCAATGTGGAAACGCCGGTCAAGCTGTCGAAGCGCCAGCGCGAATTGCTGGAAGAATTCGCCGCCATCGACGCCGACAATACCAGCCCGGAAAGCAGCGGCTTCTTCGCCCGCGTCAAGGAAATGCTCGGCGGCAAGGATTGAGGCGGGCGGTCTGCCGGCCCAACTCCCGACCCGGCGTCGGTTGACGGCGCCCGCCCCGTCTGCGAAACCGGAAGCCACGCTTCCGGGAGAGACAGGCATGAGCAGCGACATCATCCGCATCGGCATTATCGGCATCGGCGGCCGCATGGGCCAGGCCATCCTGCGTGAAATCCATGCCACGCCGGGCGCCGCCCTGGCCGGCGGCACCGAGCGGCCCGGCGCCGCATTGCTGGGTCAGGATGCTGCCCTGGCCGCCGGCCTGCCGGCCAGCGGCACACAGGTGGTGGAAGACCCGGCCCTGCTGTTTGCCGAGGCCGATGCGGTGATCGATTTCAGCACCCCGGCCGCCATTGCCGGCCATGCCGCGCTCGCCGCCCAGGCCAAGACCGCCTATATCGTCGGCATCACCGGGCTGGAGGAAGCCCAGTTCGAGGCTTTGCGCAAGGCGGCGCGCCATTGCTGCGTGGTGCAGAGCTTCAACATGAGCCTGGGCGTCAACATCCTGGCCGGGCTGGTGCGCCAGGTCGCCGCCACTTTGGGCAATGACTGGGATATCGAGATCGTGGAGATGCATCACCGCATGAAGGTGGATGCGCCTTCCGGCACCGCGATCATGTTCGGCGAAGCCGCCGCCGCCGGGCGCGGCGTGGCTTTGGCCGAAGCGAAGGAATCCGGCCGCGACGGCATCACCGGCGCGCGCGAGGCCGGCCGCATCGGCTTTGCCGCATTACGCGGCGGCAATGTGGCAGGCGAGCATACCGTGATCTTCGCCGCCGATAATGAGCGCCTGGAACTGACCCACAAGGCCACCGACCGCAGCATCTTCGCCCGCGGCGCGGTGCGCTGCGCGCTATGGTCGCGCGGCCGCGCGCCGGGGCTTTATCACATGCCGGACGTGCTCGGCCTTACGCACTGATCGCGAAATATTTCTCGAACGCGGCACGGCCCGAACGGGTGATGCTGAGCGTGCGGCCGTGGCGCGGCCGCGCCAGCCAGCCGGCATCCAGGCAATGCCGCGCCAGGGCGGCACCCAGCGCACCGGCCAGATGCGGCCGGCGCTCGCTCCAATCCAGGCAGACCCGGGCCAGGCCGCGCCGTTCCTCGCGCAATGCCGCCAGATCGATCCCCAGGCCGGTGAAGAAGTTTTCGCCTGCCCGGGTGACGATGAAATCCTTGTCGTCGCGCGCCATATAACCCTGCGCCAGCAAGGCATCGGTCAGCTTCACGCCCAGTTCGCCGGCAATATGGTCGTAGCAGGTGCGGGCATGGCGCATCTCGGCATCGCGCGGCCCAGGCAGCCGCTTGGGCCGTGGCGTCTGCGTCTGCGTCTCCACCGCCAGCGCCATGATCGCTTCCAGCGCCAGCGCCACTGCCGGCCCCTTGAGGCGGAAATAGCGATGCCGCCCCTGCACCTCCTGCGCCAGCAATCCGCCCTGCATCAGCTTGGCCAGATGGCTGCTGGCGGTGGAGGCGGCGATACCGGCCAGCGCCGCCAATTCACTGGCGGTCAGCGCCTGGCCGCCCATCAAAGCGGCCAGCATATTGGCACGCGCCGGGTCGCCGATCAGGGCGGCAGTTTCGGCCAAACTTGGGGCGTCACGGTGATCCGTCATATTTCGATCATAAACGAAATGTGAAAACAGGGCAATATTGGCGGAAATTCTTGACTATTGTTACGGCGTTTTTATATCTGAACATGGTACGCTTCGGCTGCCTCCCCATATTTCCATACCAGCAGGAGCCCGCCCATGCCGCATAACACACCACTTATTGCAACTGTTGTCGGCGGTCTGGTGCTGGCCTTTATCTTCGGGGCCATCGCTAACCGCCTGCGCATCTCTCCCCTCGTCGGCTATCTGCTGGCCGGCGTCGCAGTCGGACCCTTCACGCCCGGCTTCGTCGCTGACCAGGCCCTGGCGCCGGAACTGGCCGAACTCGGCGTGATCCTGCTGATGTTCGGCGTCGGCATGCATTTTTCGCTGAAGGACCTGCTCAGCGTGAAGGCGATCGCGATTCCCGGCGCCGTGGTGCAGATCGCCGTCGCCACCCTGATGGGCATGGGTCTGGCGGCGGCAATGGGCTGGGGCATGGGCGCCGGCTTCGTGTTCGGCCTCGCCTTGTCGGTCGCCTCCACCGTGGTGCTGCTGCGCGCGCTGCAGGAACGCCACCTGATCGAATCCGAACGCGGCCGCATCGCGGTCGGCTGGCTGATCGTGGAAGACCTGGCCATGGTGCTGGCGCTGGTACTGCTGCCGCCGCTTGCCACCCTGATCAAGGATGGCGTCGAGACCGGTGGCGGTGGCCTCGGCTCGCGCGATCTCGCCATGGTGCTGCTGATCACCCTGGCCAAGGTGGCCGGCTTTGTGGCGCTGATGCTGGTGGTAGGCCGCCGCGTCATCCCCTGGCTGCTGCATTACATCGCCCATACCGGCTCGCGTGAATTATTCCGCCTTGCCGTGCTCGCCATCGCGCTTGGCGTCGCCTATGGCGCCGCCGTGCTGTTCGGCGTCTCCTTCGCGCTCGGTGCCTTCTTCGCCGGCATGATCCTGAGCGAAAGCGAACTCAGCCACCGCGCCGCCGAGGAATCGCTGCCGTTGCGCGATGCCTTCGCGGTGCTGTTCTTCGTCTCGGTCGGCATGCTGTTCGATCCGGCCATTCTGCTGCGCGATCCGCTGCCGGTGCTGGCCACCTTCTTCATCATCGTGATCGGCAAGTCGGTGGCGGCTTTGGCCATCGTGCTGGCTTTCCGGCACAAGATGTCCACCGCGCTCACCATTGCCGCCAGCCTGGCGCAGATCGGTGAATTCTCCTTCATCCTCGCCGCGCTCGGCGTCGATCTCGGCCTGCTGCCGGCCAAGGGGCGCGACCTGATCGTCACCGGTGCCATCCTCTCGATCCTGGCCAACCCGCTCTTCTTCGTGGTGCTGGACAAGCTGAAGGACCGGCTGGACCGCCGCGAAGGCAAAAGCAAGGAAGGCGTTCCTGAGGCGCCGGACGCCGACAAGGTGGCCGAGGAAAAACTGACCCCGACCGCGCTCGACCAGCATGCCGTGCTGATCGGCTTCGGCCGCGTCGGCACCCTGGTGGCGGATGCCCTGCGCCGCGCCGGGCGGCCTTTGCTGGTGGTGGAAGAACGCCAGAAACTGGCCGAGCAGGCGCGCGAAGCCGGCTATGAGACCATGCTGGGCAATGCCGCTTCGGCGGAAATGATCGAAGCCGGCAATATCGGCCGCGCGCGCTGGCTGTTCGTGGCGATCCCGAATGCCTTCGAGGCCGGCCAGATCGTGCAGCAGGCGCGCAAGGCCAATCCGGGCCTCAAGATCATCGCCCGCGCCCATGCCGATGGCGAGGTGGAGCATCTGAGCCAGCTTGGCGCCGACCTGATCGTGATGGGCGAGCGCGAGATTGCGCGCGGCATGGTCGAACGCGCCTTCCCGCATCAGGAGCCGGCCCCGACCGCACCTGCTGCTGCCCCCTCTGCTGCTACGCCGAAACCTGCCGCCGCAACCGATGCGCCGCCGCCGGCCCCGGCAGAAAGCCAGGACGACAAGACCCAGGAAACCGGCAAGCCGGACGAAACCGGCGGCAGCGAAACGCCGAAGGCTTGAGGTTACACCCCGGTCGGCGCCGCCCCGGGACTTCGTCTCAGGCTTCGCCGACCGGGCGTAGCCCGGCGCCGCCTTATGCTTCGCTGACCGGGCGTAGCCCGGCGCCAGGCGGCTGGCGCCAGCGCCATAACGCGGCGCGCAGGGCCTCGGCCAGTTCCAGCCGCTCGGGCGGGCTGAGAAAGCCGCCCACCGGCACACCACGGCCATGGCTCCACAGCGTCAGGGCATGGCTATCGGGCTCCTCGTCGCATTCCACCCGCACCCAATAGGGCTGCAGCTGCCATTGCCGCTGCCGGCCGGCGGCGCTGACCTGGCGGATGGTGAGGCTGGCCGCATCCAGCACGACATATTCGCGCGCCCGGGCCTGGGCATAATTGTAGCGGAAGGCGAGCCAGAGCAGCAGCACTTCCAGGCCGCAGAAACCCATCACCGGCCAGGCCCCGGCAATCCAGAAAGCCGCCCCGGCGCCAAAATTCATCAAAGCCACGGCGCCGATCAGAATGGCAAAACCGCGCCGGCCGAGCGACCGATGCGGGCGCAGTTCGGCAGCAAAAACAGGCGTGGCGGTGATGTTATCCATGGCCGCTAGATTACGCCGTTCCTTCGCTTCGGCAAGCCGCTGATTGACGCCAGGGGCAAGCCGCATGATTGACGTGGGGGCAAGCAGGCCTTAACCCTGTTGCCGCCGTTTACCAGGACAAAGCCATGCCGCCGAAAACCAACCCGCTGAAATTGAATCCGCTGCAACTCAAGACCCTGACCCTGTTGCAAGCCATGGCCGAGGTGGCCGGCGAAACCATGCCCGATGGCCGGGTGCGGCTGCATCAATTGCCCAGCCCGCATGGCAACCATTTCCATATCGGCAGCGCCGTGGTCTCGGCGGCGGATGCCACCGGATTGCATAACGAAGCGGTGTGGATGGCGCTCAACCGCAAGGGGCTGGTGGATCCGGGCATGACCGTGACCCCGGCCGGCCTGGCTTATGATACCGGGCTGCGCGACCGTATCCTGCATCGCGCCGATCACTGAATCGGCGCCGCCCCCTCCCCTCCTCATTTCCGGATTACCGCCATGCTGCTCACCCTGGCCGATATCGAGGCCGCCGCTCAGCGTATCGGTGGTGTGCTGACTCACACGCCCTGCCTGCCCTCGCGCACCCTCTCCCGCCTGGCCGGCGCCGAGGTGTGGCTGAAATTCGAGAATCTGCAATTCACCGCCAGCTTCAAGGAACGCGGCGCGCTCAACAAGCTGCTGCAACTGAACGAGGATGAGCGCCGGCGCGGCGTGATCGCCATGTCGGCCGGCAACCATGCCCAGGGCGTGGCCTATCATGCCGGCCGCCTTGGCATCCCCGCCACCATCGTGATGCCGGCCTTCACGCCCTTCGTGAAGGTGCGCCATGTGCGCAACCACGGCGCCCGCGTGGTGCTGGAAGGCGAGACGCTGGCGGAATCCGCCGCCAAGGCACGCAGCATCGCCGAAGCCGAAGGCCTGGTCTTTGTGCATCCCTACGACGATCTGGCGATCATGGCCGGCCAGGGTACGGTGGCGCTGGAAATGCTGCAACAGGCGCCGGAGCTGGACGACCTGATCGTGCCGGTGGGCGGCGGCGGGCTGATTGCCGGCATGGCCATCGCGGCCCATGCCAAACGCCCCGGCCTGCGGCTTTATGGCGTGGAAAGCGAACTCTACACCGCGATGTATCAGGAGATGCATGACCAGCCGGTGAATGTCGGCGGCATCAGCATCGCCGAAGGTATCAGTGTGCGCGATATCGGTCGCGCCCCGATGCAGGTGGCGCGGCAACTGGTGCATGATGTGCTGATCACCCGCGAAGCCGATATCGAGCGCGCCATCGTGCTGCTGGTGGAGATCGAAAAGACCGTCGCGGAGGGGGCCGGCGCCGCCGGCCTGGCCGCCCTGCTGGCGCATAAGCAGCATTTCGAGGGCCGCAAGGTCGGCATCGTGCTATCGGGCGGCAATATCGATACCCGCCTGCTGGCTTCCGTGCTGATGCGCGGCCTGGTGCGCGATGGCCGCCTGGCGCGGCTGATCGTCACCACCGATGATGCGCCGGGCCGCCTGGCCCGTGCCGCCGGCATCATCGGCACCGCCGGGGTGAATATCATCGAGGTGGCGCATCAGCGCCTGTTCACCCTGGCCTCGGCCAAATCCACCGAGATCGAATTTGTGGTGGAAGCGCGCGACCGCAGCCATCTCGACGAATTGCTGGTCGCCCTGGAGCAGGCCGGGCTGCGCGCCCGCTTGGCGGCTATCGGGGTATAGGTCTATGCTGCCGGCGTAACCGTTATCAGGGCAGTTTCCGGGAGGAAAATATGGGACGTGTAGCCAACAAGGTCGCCTTCATCACCGGCGGCGCTTCGGGCCTGGGCAAGGCCACCGCCATCATGATGGCGCGCGAAGGCGCCAAGGTGGTGATCGCCGACCGCAATGTCGAAGGCGCCGAAGCGGTGGCGCGCGAGATCGGCCCGGCCGCCATCGCCGTGGCGCTGGACGTCACCAACGAACAGCAATGGATCGCCGCGCTGGATGCCACCGAGGCGGCATTCGGCGGCCTCAACGTGCTGGTGCATTCCGCCGGTGTCGGCGTGCTCAAGAGCGTCGAGGATATCAGCATCGACGAATGGAACTTCGTCCACGCGGTCAATCTCGACGGCCCCTTCCTGGGCAACAAACACGCCATTCCGCGCATGAAGGCGCATGCGCCGGGCTCCATCGTCATCATCTCGTCGGTTTCCGGCATCATCGCCGGCCACAATATGAGCGCCTACAACACCTCGAAGGCCGCCGCCCGCATGCTGGCCAAGACCACGGCTTTGCATTGCGCCAAGCGCGGCTACAATATCCGCTGCAATTCGGTGCATCCCACCTTCATCGACACGCCGATGGTGCAGTCGATGCTGGTGGCTGGCGGCGATCCGGCCAAGGTGCGCCAGAAACTGGAAAGCCAGGTGCCGCTCGGCCGCCTCGGCGAGCCGGATGATGTCGCCTATTGCATCCTCTACCTGGCCTCGGATGAATCCAAATTCGTCACCGGCGCCGAATTTGTGCTGGATGGCGGCATCACCGCGCAATGAGGCCGGTGGAAGCCCTGTCTTTCCGCCCCATAACAATGTCGTCATGGTGGGCGGAGGCCACGGCTGTCCGGTTTAGTTTCTGACTGACTGAGCCTCCCCTTCGTGGTCATGCCCGGGCTTGACCCGGGCATCTCTCGGAAATTGGAAAATATCCAGGAAACCAGCAAGACTGGGCTTTTCGGTCATCCCGTGTTTCAGAAACACGGTTGACGCAAAACGCGCTCCATTCGTCCCATAACAAAGGCCGTCATGGTACGCGAAGGCGTACCATCCACGTGTTGCTTTGTTGAACCGTCTGGAAAAGCAAAAAACTCGTGGGTGGTCGGCCTGCGCCGACCATGACGGCTTTGTGGTGAATTCGGGCGGCAGCCAGTGAGCAAAAACCGAACCGGACAGCCGTGGCGCAGGCCGACCACCCACGAGTGCTTTTTCAGCCCATAAGACAAAAAACGTGGATGACACGCCTTCGCGTACCATGACGCTCTTTGTTGTTGGTTCTGGCCCTGCCTCAGCTGTGACCGGTAACACGTTTGCCGCAATACGGGCTGGTCAGCAGCCTCGAATCGCGGCATCCTGAGGTCGTGGGCACTCCCCGCCCCGCCAGACTGGATATCAGGCCCGATGGACAGCGCCGCTGCCAAGCCGCCCGTATTGATCGTTGTGCATCAGGAAACCTCCAATCCTGGCCGGATCGGCGATGAATTGCGCGCCCTGGGCCATGAACTGGATATCCGCCGCCCCTGCCTGGGCCATGAATTGCCGCGTGATCTTTCCGGCCATGCCGGGGTGGTGGTGTTTGGCGGCCCGATGAGCGCCAACGACGACCATCTGCCCTTCATCCGCCGCGAACTGGACTGGATTCCGCATGCTGTGGCGAGCGGCAAACCCTATCTCGGCGTCTGCCTTGGGGCGCAGTTGCTGGCCCGGGCCGGTGGCGCCCGGGTGGCGCCGCATGCCGAGGGCTGGCATGAAATCGGCTATTATCCGATCCGTGCCACCGCCGCTGGCCGCACCCTGTTTCCCGACAAGCTGCATGTCTACCAATGGCATGGCGAAGGGCTGGAACTGCCGCGCGGCGCGGTGCGGCTGGCGCAGTCAAAATGGTTTCCCAACCAGGCTTTCCAGCTTGGCGCCAATGCTTTCGGCATCCAGTTTCATCCGGAAGTGACCGGCATGATGATGCGGCGCTGGGCCACCATGGCCGGCCACCGCCTGACCCTGCCCGGGGCGCAATGCCGCCAGACGCAATTTGCCGGCCATGCCCGGCATGACGATGGCATCGCCGCCTGGCTGCGTGGTTTCCTGCCGCATTGGCTGCGCGTCGGCCAGCAACCACAGACGATGCTGGCCGACGCGGCAGATTAATCTTCCGCCGCCGCCGCCTCTGCGCTGCGTTCCAGCACGGCAACAAAAAAGCCATCCGTACCCTGGCGCCCTGGCGTGAGGCGCAGGAAAGCCTCGCTGCTCGGGCATGGCCCGCCCACCACACGCTGCCAGATCGGCGCCACCGGCAGGATGCTGAAATCGGCATGGCGCGCCAGGAAAGCCTCAATCTGGGCTTCGTTCTCCTCGATCAGCACCGAGCAGGTGACATAGATCAGCCGGCCACCAGGCGCCACCAGGCGAGCCGCGCGCTTCAGAATCTCCTGCTGCCGCTCGGTCAGTTCCTGCACATCGGTTTCGGTCAGCCGCCAGCGCGCATCCGGCTTGCGGCGCCAGGTGCCGGTGCCGCTGCAGGGCGCATCCACCAGCACACGATCCGCCTTGCCGGCCTGACGCTTGAGCCACTTGGCTTCCAGGCCACGGCATTCGGCATTATGCACCCCGGCGCGACGCAGCCGCAGCTTGGCACGTTCCAGCCGCGTGGCGCTGACATCACAGGCGATCAGCCGCCCGGCATTGCGCATTGCCGCGCCGATGGCCAGGGTTTTGCCGCCCGCCCCGGCGCAGAAATCCACCACCAGCTTGGCATCGGCCACATCCACCAGCAAAGCCGCCAGTTGCGAGCCTTCATCCTGCGGCTCGATCATGCCGTCGGCATAGGCTTGCGTGTTGTTGACATAAGCCTGGGCGCCAAGCCGCAATCCATGCGGCGATAGCGGCGTCGGCTGTGCGCGCTGGCCGCTGGCATTGAGCAGGCCGAGCGCCGCATCGCGGGTGGTCTTGAGCTGGTTGACGCGCAGATCCAGCGGCGCCGGACGCAGGCCGGCAGCCATTTCCAGATCAAAATCGGCACCGAACCGCGCGCGCAGGCGCGGCTCGATCCAGGCCGGCAGGCTGTACCGTGCCGTGGCCGGCATATCCGGATGTTCCAGCGTATGGCCTTCCAGCGGCTGCAACAAAGCCGTGATCGGCTCGACCTCGCTCTGCTGCAAATTCAACGCCGCCAGCACACCGGCCAGCTTGGCGCCATTGGCCAGGATGCGATAGGCCGCGACGCGCAAATCCATGCCTGGCGCAATCTTGCCACCGCTGCTGCGCACCAGCCACCAATCCAGCCGGCCACGCTGGCGCTGCACATCATCGGCAATCTGCACAATCGCGGCCCGCTCATTGGCATCAAAGCGGCGATGATTGCGCTTCATCCAGACATGCAGCATGCGATCCGCCGGATCGCCGCTCTGCTCGATCACCTGCAACAACTCAATCGCACTGGCGATCACCAGCCGGCTGCTGCCCGGCCGCCGGGTTGGCTGTTCGGCACGCCCAGGACGCTCGGCAGGGCGCTCGGCTTGGCGCTGATAATCCGGACGGCTACGCCGCTCGGCTTGCGCATGACGCCCCGGCTGCGCATGGCGCTCCGGCTGCTCATGGCGCTCCGGGCGCGGCCGCTTGTCCTGGTCGCGGCGTGGCGGGCGGGTATCCTGGCCACGCTCTGCCCGCTCGGCCCGTTCCACGCGCTCCAGGGCGCGGTCAATGGTGCGGGCATTGCGGTCGTGCCGCTGGCCTGGCTTCTGCGCCGGGTCTCGCTCTCCCGCAAAGGGTTTGGCACCCCCAAAAGGTTTGGCGCCCCCAAAGGGTTTGCCCTTGCCAGGTTTGGCGCCAACTGACGGCTTGCCTGGCGATACTGGCCGCTCGCCCTTGGCCACGCCTTTGTGGGCGGCGCCTTTACGGGCGGCATCTGGGCGGGCGGCATCAAAAGCCGGCTTGCGCGGCCCGCCGGATGCTGGGCGCGGACCAGATGCGGCACGCGGAGCAGAAGAAGACTGGCGCGAGCCAGGCGGGCGCTTGGAGGGGGGCTTGGTCACGGCAAACTCATTGTCAGGGGGATTGGCCCCGTCATAGGCCCTGTGGCGGCCCGGGTCAATCAATGTTCATGGTGGAAAGCCAGCCCGCCGCGCCCCAGTGTCGCAGCAGGCCGAGGGCGCGGGCTTGCGCGCGCACCGCTTCATCACGGCCGGCATGGCGCGCCAGCACGGCGCAAAGGCCGGCAAAATCGGCGCCGCCGCGCAAGGCCCAGATCGCCTCGGATTCATCCGGCGCCAGTTGGCGGAAACGCACTGCCGTGGCATCACGCCACACCGCCCAATTGCGTGCCGGCAGCGGCAGCGGTTCGGGCGATGCGGCCTGCATCGGCAATCCGGTTTGCCATGCCTGCCAGAAACCGGCCACATCATAGGCCAGGGCCAGCAGATGCAGGCTGGGATGCGGGCGCAGGCGGGTGCCGCCCGGTGGCGCTTGATCGAATGCCGCCGCCGGCAGCACCGGCGCATCCGCAGCATCGGCAGCCAGGCCCAGCGCCCATTCAAACCGCGCCATCTCGGCCACCGCCGGGTGTTCGTCCCAGCCGCCATTCACCACCAGGAACTCGGCCAGATGGCCACCGAACCAGCGCGGATTGGGCGCCCGCGACGGATGCGCGCAGGCATAGGCGTAGGATAGCGCGACAAAATCCTGCGCGCCGATCAGGGCCTCCAGCGCCGGATAGGCCTGGCGCAACAGACGGCTGAGCCGCTCCAGATAGCCCTGGTGATGGATTTCCAGCCGTTCCTGCCCGCTGCCGGGCTGCCGCATCTGCGCCAGCAGCAGCTCCGTGCCGGCTTCACGCAGGATATGGCGCGTCATCTCGCGTTGCAGGCGGTCCAGCGGCAGCAGGCCTGGTTTTGTCATGCCGCCCCCGGATGGCGCAGCCGCGCCAGTGCGGCCAATAATTCGGCCAAAGGCGGCTCGGCCGCGTCATACTCAATGGCCACCGGGATGGCGCCGAACCGCGCTACCGCCAGGGCATAAAGCTGCCACTGCGCGGTATCCGGGGCGGCATCGCGGCTCGCCACCCAGAGCCTGCCCTGGACACGGTGGCCGGCGAGATGCAGTTGCGCCACCCGGCCCGGCGGCAGGGCGGCGATGAAATCCGCCGCCGCAAAACCCTGGTTGGCGGCATTGACCTGCAATGCGCAAAGATCAAGCAGCAGCAGGCAATCGGCTTCCTCGGCCAGGGCCGCAAGGAAAGCCGCCTCGCTCATCTCCGAACTGGCCCAATCGATATAGCCGGCGACATTCTCGATCAGGATGCGCCGGCCGAGGAAATCCTGCACCTGGCGCAGCCGCGCCGCGACATGACGTAGCGTATCGCCGTTATAGGGCAAGGCGATCTGGTCATGCAGATGGATGCCATCATGGCTCGACCAGCAGAGATGATCGGAAATCCGCACCGGCCGCAGCCGCTGCGCCAGCGCCTTCAATGCCGCCAGATACTCCACATTCAGCGGATCGCTGCCGCCCAGCGACAGGGCGCGGCCATGCAGCGCCAGCGGATACCGTTCGGCAACCTGCTCGATGCGGCGCAGCGGCAGGCCGCCCGGCACCAGACAGGTTTCAGTGATTGCCTCCAGCCAATCCACCGGCGGCGGCAAGCCGGCATCCACAGGGGCGGCATCCAGCAGGGCGGCTTCATAAGCCGGCCGCAGGCCCAGGCCGACGGCGGGCATGGCCTGCCATTCCCGAGACATTGCCGACAAGTCGGCCCCATGCTGCGAAGGTTCCGGCTTCATGGCGCAAAATTAAGCGGCCCAGGCGCCGGCTGCAAGATGGGCTGTGTATGTCGCACCTGAATACCGCAGGACGGGCGCAATACTGTGGAAAACACATGCAGCACCAACAGAAACCTGCATCGGGGCTGGTCGGAATCGTTGTCGTCCGATTATGCTGGGGTACGCCGCCAGCAGCGACGAGGTTTCGGTTCATGCCCCTTCTCCGCCCCCTGATTGCCGATCCGGGCAAACAGCCAGCCAGGCCGACACGCCGGTTCATTGCCAAGGCTGCGCTGCTGCCGCTGCTGACCCAGCCGCTGCTGCTTGGCGCCTGTGCGGCTTCCCGGCCACCCGCCACTTTCAAGAGCTTTCGGTTGCCGGCTGGCGCCGAGGCCATCTCGCTGTTTGCCGAAAGCAGCGGTGCGGTCTGGTGGCTGGAAGCCGATGGCCGCCGGCTCTACCGCATGGATCAGGCCAGCGGCATGCACGAAGCCATCGCGGTCGACCCGCCGGGTCCCGCCGGGCGGCTCAACATGGACCGCCAGGGCCGGCTCTGGCTGCTCAGCCGCGAAGGTGCGCCGCTGCTGGCAATCCGGGTCGGCGATGCGGAATTACCCAGCCGCGACAGCCCCTGGCGCCTCGACAAGGGCCTGCCGCGCCAGGGCGAACAAGCCGCGCTGGATCCCGGCCTTGGTGGCTTCACGGCTTTGTCGGCGCAGACGGACTGGCTCTGGCTGGCGCAGCCGGGCCAGCTGGTGCGGCTGGCGCTGGCGCCGCAATAGCGCTCAGCCGTAGCGGATATTGCGCGGATTACTACGTAATTTCAGGTCGTTGACGGAAATTTCCATCACATTGATGCTGCGGCGCAGTTCCGACAATTCCTGCCGGGTCTTTTCCAGATTGCTGTTCAGTTCAGCCAGCTGGCCGAACAGATTCTGCGCGGTTTTCTCATTATCGGCGAAAAAGCGGTTATAGGCCTGATGCTGGCGCTCGATCACGCCCATGCGGTTTTCCAGGCCCTGGCGCAACTGACTGATGCGCATTTCAAAATTGCCCAGATGCAGCAACAGCCAGGCGCCGCCCCAAAACAGGACGATGCCTCCGCCCAGGATATACACCCAATCGCCCATGCGCAGCCTCGCAGCGTGAACTCCTACCTTTGCAGCATATAGGCTGAAAACCGCACCGTGCAATCCTGCTTTGGAACAAGCACGGCCAGGTGGAAATTACCGGGCTTGGCCGCCGATCACCGCCATACGAAGGGGGTTGAAGCCGATGCGATAGGCCAAAGCCGCCGGCCGATCGATATCCCAATGCACAAAATCGGCGCGTTTGCCGATTTCCAGCATGCCGCATTCGGCCGCCAGCCCGAGCGCCCGCGCCGCTTCGCGGGTGACGCCAGCCAGCGCCTCTTCCGGGGTCAGGCGAAACAGCGTGCAGGCCATGTTCAGCATCAGCAGCAGCGATGAAACCGGCGAGGTGCCGGGATTGCAATCCGTCGATACCGCGATCGGCACGCCATGCTGGCGCAGCAAAGCCACCGGCGGCGCCTGGGTTTCACGCAGGGCATAGAAGGCGCCGGGCAGCAGCACCGCCACGGTGCCGGAAGCGGCCAGCGCCTGCACCCCGGCTGCGTCGAGATGCTCCAGATGATCGGCTGAGAGCGCAGCAAATTCCGCCGCCAGCCGGGCGCCACCAAGATTGCTCAACTGCTCGGCATGCAATTTCACCGGCAGGCCATGGGCGCGCGCCGCCTCGAACACGCGCCGGGTCTGCGCCACCGAAAAGGCGATGTCCTCGCAAAAGGCATCCACCGCATCGGCCAGGCCCTCGCGCGCTGCGGCCGGGATGATCTCATTGCAGACCAGATCGATATAATCATCCGCGCGGCCGGCATATTCCGGCGGCAGGGCATGGGCGGCCAGCAAGGTGGTGCGGATTTGCACCGGATAAAGCTGACCGAGCTGCCGCGCCACGCGCAGGCATTTCAGTTCATCGGCCAGGCTGAGGCCATAGCCGGATTTGATCTCCAGCGTGGTGACACCCTCAGCCAGCAAGGCCTTGAGGCGCGGCGTGCTCTGGCGCAGCAATTCGGCCTCATCGGCGGCGCGGGTGGCGGCCACGGTGGAGCGGATGCCGCCCCCGGCCCGCGCGATGTCCTCATAACTGGCGCCATTCAGGCGCAATTCAAATTCATGCGCGCGGTTGCCGCCGAACACCAGATGGGTATGGCAATCCACCAGGCCGGGCGTGATCCAGCCGCCGGCCAGATCATGCATCTGGGTCTCCGGCCCGATCCCGGCTGCGGGCAGATCGGCGGCCGGGCCGATCCAGGCAATGCGACCGGCACGGGCCGCAATCGCGCCCTGCTGAATGGCCCCGAACGGGCTGCCCGGAACCATGGTGGCAATATCGGCATTGCGCCAGACCGTATCGAAGACCATGGTGCGGCTTTCCCAAAACGGCGGTTTCTGCCAACTTATATATACAAGTGAGGAGACATCGTCATGCGCCGCTTTTGGCTGAGCCAGGCCCGCCTGCCGGAAGGCTGGGTGGCTGGCGTGGAAATCCTGGCCGATGCAGCCGGCATCATCCGCGCAGTGTCGCCGGTGACCGAACCGGCCACTGATGCCCGGCAGCTGCATGGCCCGGTGCTGCCCGGCATGCCCAATCTGCACAGCCATGCCTTCCAGCGCGCCATGGCCGGCCTGGCCGAACGCGCCGGGCCGGGCGATGACAGTTTCTGGACCTGGCGCGAAACCATGTATCACTTCGCGCTGCGGCTCGGCCCCGAGGATGTGCAGGCCATCGCGGCGCAGCTCTATGCCGAGATGCTGCAACAGGGCTATACCGCCGTGGCGGAATTCCACTATGTGCATCACCAGCCCGACGGCCAGGCTTACGACGATGTAGCGGAACTGAGCTGGCGCATCCTGGCAGCGGCGCAGCAGACCGGTATCGGCCTGACCCATCTGCCGGTGCTTTATGCCCATGGCGGCTTCGGCCCGCAGCCGGCCGGCGAACGCCAGCGCCGTTTCCTGCATGATATCGACGGCTATGCAGCTTTGCTCGACCGGCTGCGCCCGGCCTTTGCCGATAGCCAGCAGAGCCTGCACAAACTGGGCATCGCGCCGCATTCGCTGCGGGCCGTCTCGGCGCCATTGCTGCATCAGGCCCTGGCACTGACCGATGCCGACTGGCCGGTGCATATCCATATCGCCGAGCAGACCGCCGAGGTGGCCGATTGCCTGGCCCATACCGGCCAGCGCCCGGTGCGCTGGCTGCTGGATCATGCCCCGGTGAATCAGCGCTGGTGCCTGGTGCATGCCACGCATATGGAGCCGGACGAGACCCGTGACCTGGCGCGCAGCGGCGCGGTGGCCGGGCTCTGCCCCAGCACCGAGGCCAATCTGGGCGACGGCCTGTTTCCGGCCATCGACTATCTGGCCCGGCAAGGCCGCTTCGGCATCGGCTCGGATAGCCATATCAGCGTGGATTGGCGCGAGGAATTGCGCCTGCTGGAATATGGCCAGCGCCTGACGCGGCGCGGCCGCAACCTGCTGGCCGCCGCCCCCGGTAGCATTCTGGGCGGCTCCACCGGCCAGCGCCTGTTCGATGCCGCCTTGGCCGGCGGCGCCCAGGCGCTGCACCAGCCGGTCGGCGCCATCGCCGTGGGCTGCCGCGCCGATCTGGTGCTGCTGGATGAAGCCGCGCCGCTGCTGGCCGGACATGGCCCGGATAGCCTGCTCGACGCAGTGATTTTCAGCGGCCAGCCCAGCCCGGTGCGTGAGGTTTATGTCGCCGGCCGCCAGGTGGTGGCGGATGGCCGCCATCTGCAGGCCGATGCCATTGCCAGTGCCTATCGCGCCGCACTGGCGCGGCTGACAGCTTAGAGCATGGCACCTACTGACAAAGTCGTCGTGGTCGGTGCAGACCGACCACCCACGAGTTCCTTGTTTCCAACGTGTTAAAAACGTGGATGGTACGCCTTCGCGTACCATGACGTTTTTTTATCAGGCGGTATTTATGCCGTCTTGAGGAAATCCAGGCTGGCATCGCCGGCGCAGAAATCGATCAACTGACGCATGAAGGCCTCGCCGGCCCGCACCTGCTCGATCTCGATGAATTCATCCGGCTTATGCGCCTCGCGGATATTGCCCGGGCCGCAGACCACGGTGGGAATATCCGCCAGATCGAAAATCCCGGCTTCGGTGCCATAGGCCACGGCATGGGTGGCATTCTGCCCGGCCAGGCGCAAAGCCAGGCGTTCGGCGGCATTGGCCGGCTGCGGCAGGAAGGGCGGCACATGCGCCACGATGCTGGTATCCACGGCGGCACCGGGATGGATGCGCCGCATCTCCGGCAGGATGCTGTCCGCCACAAAGCGGTTGAAAGCATCCACCACCTGCTGGTCATGCTCCGGCCGCACCGCGCGCACATCCCACTGGAACAGGCAATCCTTGGCCAGGATGTTGCGTGCCGTGCCGCCCTGAATCTGGCCCACCGTGATGGTGGTGTAGGGCGGCGTGAAACGCGGCTCGGTATAGTCCGGCTGCTGGTAGCGCCGTTGCAGGCGATTGAGTTCCGCGATCATCTCGGCGGCATATTGAATCGCATTGACGCCCTGATGCGTGGCGCTGGAATGCGCTTCCAGGCCATGCACACTGGTATTGCAGGCGCAGACGCTCTTATGCGCATTCACCACCTGCATCTCGGTCGGCTCGCCGACAATCGCCAGGGCCGGGCGCGGCCCGCCCTGCTTGATGAAATCGACAATGCCATGCACACCCAGGCAGCCGACTTCCTCATCATAGGAAAACGCGAAATGCAGCGGCGTGCGCAACGGCCGGCGCAGCATCTCCGGCAACAGCGCCAGGCAGATGGCGATAAAACTTTTCATATCCGAGGTGCCACGACCCCAGAGCCGGCCATCATGCTCGGCGAGCCGGAACGGATCGGTATGCCAATCCTGGCCATCCACCGGTACCACGTCGGTATGGCCGGAAAGGATGACGCCGCCGCGCTCACGCGGACCGATGGTGGCGTAGAGATTGGCCTTGCGGCCGCTAGCATCGTAGATCTTCTCGGCCGCGATACCGTGGCCGGCAAGATACTCGGCGATGCTGTCGATAAGGGCGAGATTCGAATCGCGGCTGGTGGTATCGAACCCGACCAGTCTCTCGATCCATTCCTGGGAGATGGGTTTGCTCATGCCCCGATCATAGGCGGTTCCGGCGCCGGAATGAAGCCGATGCGACTGGCTTCACACCACGATATTGGCGATCGAGCCGGAATCCTTGCCGCCATTCTGCTTGATCGCATTGCGAATCTGCTCGCGGATTTCTTCCTCGATCTTGGCCCGGGCTTCGGAATCGAGTGAACCGAGTTGGTCCTCGGTCATGCCCTTGCTCTTGAGATACTGGGCGCGGATACGCTCGCCGACCGACATCTTGGCGAAATCGAGAAATTCCTTCTCGGTCGCCTCCTTGTCGCTCTGCGGCACGGCCGCACTCTTCTGACTCTGGCCGCCGGCCTCATCGCTGTTGCCGAGCGACTTGGCGATCTGGCCAACCGACTGGATCAGGCCGGGAATGCTGGCGCCGATGGCGCCGATACCGAAAATCGACATGGCAGCTCTCCATGAGTTGTTACCCCGACTGGAGCAACAGCCATGCCAAACGCAAAAAATGCCGATTTCATGCGGAAAAACGCGCTGCAGGCGCGTACCTGAATTGCCGGGCGGCAAATTCTGCCGGGCCGGAAATGCCGTCAGCTGCCGCTGCCGACGCGGTCGATATGGCCGAGATCGCGCGCCGGATCGAGCCGGTCGCGCACCAGTTGCTTCAGCGTCTTCACATCCGGGAAGCCGCCATCGCGTTTGCGCTCCCAGAGCAATGCGCCATCATATTCGATGCGGAAGGCACCGCCGGTGGCCGGCTGCAGCGCCACTTCTGCCAAGTCTTCGCCGAAAGTGGACAATAATTCCTGCGCCATCCAGCCGGCCCGCAACAGCCATTGGCATTGTGTGCAATACACGATGACGATGCGCGGCCGCGCCGCTGCCGGCACTTCCATCGCAGCCGCCTTCAGCCCTCGACCGGGCGCAGCATGCTGGTGCCGCCGATCATCGCCATGAATTCCTGCCGGGTGCGCGGATCGTCGCGGAAGGCACCGAGCATGCGGCTGGTAACCATGGTGACGCCCGGCTTGTGGATGCCGCGCGTGGTCATGCATTGATGCGCCGCCTCGATCACCACGGCCACGCCGCGCGGCTGCAACACGGTCTGGATCGTGTTGGCGACCTGGGCGGTCAGCTTTTCCTGGATCTGCAGGCGCTTGGCATAGACTTCCAGCACACGCGCCAGCTTCGAGATGCCGACGACACGCTTGCCCGGCAGATAGGCGACATGCGCCTTGCCGATGATCGGCACCATGTGATGTTCACAATGGCTTTCCATGCGGATATCGCGCAGCACCACCATCTCGTCGTAGCCGTCGGTCTCCTCGAAGGTGCGCTCCAGCAGCGCCACCGGGTCTTCGTCATAGCCGGCGAAGAATTCCTCATAGGCGCGCACCACGCGGTCCGGCGTACCGACCAGGCCTTCACGGTCCGGATCGTCGCCGGCCCAGCGGATCAGCGTGCGCACCGCCGCCTCGGCCTCGTCGCGGCTCGGCCGGTCCGGCGTGAACACATCGCCCGGCTTGCTGAAACGCTTGATCTCGGCATCCTTGCCCTGGGCCATGGTGTTCATCGGAAAATCTCCACTTGCTGCTGCGCCTAGCCAACGCGGCCGGGGCAAACAGTCAGATAGGGTAAAAAACCGGCCGGACAATGAAAAGAATCGTATCCAGCATTAACCTTTCAATTGACGCGCCGCGCCTCATGCGGGCTGTCGAGGGAAAAGGCCGGGATCGCCACATCGAATTGCTCGCCGCCATGGCTGACCATCTGATAGCTGCCGACCATGAAGCCGGAGGGCGTGGGCAGCGGCGTGCCGCTGGTATATTCGAAGCTTTCGCCCGGCCCGAGCACCGGCTGCTCGCCCACCACGCCAGGCCCGCGCACCTCCTGCACCCGGCCGCGCGCATCGGTGATGCGCCAGTGACGGCTGTGCAATTGCACGGTTTCGGCGCCCTGATTCTCGATGCGGATATTGTAGGCCCAGACAAAATAATTCTCGTCGGGCGAAGATTGCTCGTCGAGATAGGTCGGCCGAACGGTGATGGCGATGCCGCGCGTGATCTTCTGATACATGGCCTGAATATTAGGCCCAGGGCCGGTTTTGTCCACCCTGCAAGGCTGGTTGTGGCGGCGCCAAAACGCCGACGGCCGCCCCGGTTTCCCGGGACGGCCGCCAGATAGAGCGTATATACGCCGCTTACTTGCGGAGGAAGATCTCGGCGCGGCGATTCTCGTCGTTGCGCTGACCATCGGCGGTCGGCACGCGCGGACGGGTTTCACCAAAGGCCGCAGTCTGGATCGCCGAACCACCAATGCCCTTGGCGGTCAGGTAATCGGCAACCGCCTTGGCGCGACGCTCGGAGAGCTTCTGGTTATAGGCATCCTTACCGGAACGGTCGGTATGGCCTTCCACCACGATACGGGTGCTGCCCGTGGCGCGGAAATCGGCGATGGCGCGGTCCAGAACCTGCGAAGCGACCGGGCTGATATCCGCCTTGTCGAAGGCGAAGAACACAACATAGGTCTCAGGCAGGCGAGCCGGCGGGGGCGGCGGCGGCGGAGCCTGCACAACCGGCGGCGGCGGGGGTGGCGGCGGCGGGGGCGGCGGCGGAGCCACAACCGGCTGCGGCGCCGGGGCCGGCGCCGGGGCGCCGAAACGGTAGGTGAAGCCAACCATCACGGTGTGATTCTTGTTGCTGGCCTTGCCGTCAACACCAGCGGTGTTGCTGTTGAACTTGGTGCGGCCACCGGTCAGATAGCGGTAATCCGCGCCGACCAGCCAGTTGTCGCTCAGCGCATAATTGGCACCGATGATGCCCTGCACCGCCGGCGCCCATTCGCTGTCATCGAACGCGACGTTGCCGACGCGGCCTTCGCCCGAGATGTTGGTCAGGCCGACGCCGAGACCAACATAAGGCACGAACTTGCCCATGCCGGTGAAGTCGTACAGCACGTTGGCCATCGTCGACCAGGACTGGATGTCGACGTTGTTGGCGCCTTCGCCATCATTCTGGCGGAAGGACAGTTCACCTTCAACGCGCACATCGCCGAAGCCGTAGCCGACCTTGCCGGCACCGGCCCAGCCGGTGTCATGCTCCACCGACGGCACGCCGTTCGGCGCACTGCGAATCTTGGAATCGCCAACCCAGTTGGCGCCGCCGGCCAAGCCAGCATACCAGCCATTGGTCTGGGCCAAGGCGGGCTGAGCGGCCAGGAGCGCCAGGGTGGCGCCGGCCAGAAGTGCAACGCGCAGCTTCATCAGTAATCTCCCTTCGGGACTGCGCCCAGACCGGACGGCCTGAGCATTGGGACTCGAAAATCCAGGCCGCTAATATCGGGGCTAGCGGCCCTGCCGTAAAGCATAAAGGCCAAATTCAGGGCAATAATTCCCTGCCTGTGGCCGCAATGCAACATTTCTTCTCCGGCCCGGCCCGAAAACCGCCTGCGACAGCCTGTTTTCGGCCTGCTGCCGCCCGGTTCAGCCTGCGGCAGCTGCCAGGGCCTGGGCCAAATCCTCGATCAGGTCCAGCGGGTCTTCCAGGCCGACCGACATGCGCAGCATATCTTCACCTATCCCAAGTTTGACACGATCTTCAATCGGCAATCTCTGGTGCGTAGTGGTAGCGGGATGGGTGATCAGGCTTTTGGCATCGCCGAGATTGTTGGAAATATCGATCAACCGCAGCGCGTTCAGGGCGCGGAATGCCCCGGCCTTGCCGCCTTCGACCCGGAAGGCGATCATGTTGCCCGGACCGCTCATCTGGCGCCGCGCCAGCTCATATTGCGGGTGGCTTTGCAGGCCGGGAAACAGCAATTGCGCCAGGCCGGGCAGGTCGGCGAGTGCGGTGGCCACCTTGACGGCATTCTCGACATGGCGGGTGACACGCAATTCCAGCGTTTCCAGGCCCTTGAGCATGACCCAGGCATTGAACGGGCTGAGTGCCGGGCCGGTATGGCGCAGATAGGGGGTGAGTTCGTCGCGCACAAAGGCTTCCGAGCCGAGCACCACGCCGCCCAGCGCGCGGCCCTGGCCATCGATATGCTTGGTGGCGCTATACACCACGATATCGGCGCCAAGCTCCAGCGGCTTCTGCAAGACCGGCGTGGCAAACACATTATCCACGATCACCCGCGCCCCCACGGCATGGGCCAGATCGGCCACGGCGCGGATATCGATCACGTCCAGGGTCGGATTGGCTGGGGTTTCAAGGAATACGGCACGGGTTTTCGGCGTGATGGCGGCCTCCCAGGCGGCCAGGTCGGTACCATCCACCAGGGTACTCCTGATGCCGAAACGCGGCAGCAATTCCTCGATGATATAGCGGCAGGAACCGAACACGGCGCGGGCCGAGACCACTTCGTCGCCGGCCTTGAGCTGGCACATCAGCGCCGCATTCACCGCCGCCATGCCAGACGCCACACCGCGCGCCGCCTCGGCGCCTTCCAGCAGCGCCATGCGGGTTTCAAACATGTCGATGGTCGGATTGGCGAAGCGGCTATAGACGAAGCCGGGCTGTTCATTCTTGAACCGCGCCTCGGCAGCCTCGGCGCTGTCATAGCGGAAGCCGGAAGTCATGAAGATCGCTTCCGATGTTTCGCCAAATTGCGACCGGTTGGTGCCACCCCGCACCAGTTTGGTGGCCAGCCGCCAGTTCCCGGCCGCCTTACGGTTCTCGCTCATCTCCGCAACCCTTTCAGCGCAAACAAAAAACCCCGGCACCGCAAAGGCCCGGGGTTCGCTGAACCGCCCGACCTTTTAGCGGTTTGTTTAACGTGGTCCGCAAGCCGGTCGGCTCAAATCACCACGGAATGAGGCATTTTCTATGCCTGTGCCGGCCCAGCGTCAAGCGGAAAACCGCACCCGCCAAAGCCCGGCTTCAGCGCGCCGTCCAGCCGCCGTCAATGGCAATCGCCGTGCCGGTGATCGACTTGGCCATCTCACCGCACAGAAACAGCGTCAGCGCCGCCACCTCCTCCACCTCGACAAAGCGCTTGTTCGGCTGCGCCGCCAGGATCACTTCGCGGATCACCCGGTCGCGCGGCAGGTTATGCGCCTTGGCCTGGTCCTCGATCTGGCCTTCCACCAGCGGCGTGCGCACATAGCCGGGGCAGATCGCATTCACCGTGATGTTGGTTTCGGCCACTTCCAGCGCGGCGGATTTGGTCAGGCCGATCTGGCCGTGCTTGGCCGCCACATAGGCCGACTTGAACGGCGAGGCGACCAGGCCATGGGCGGAAACGATATTCACCACCCGGCCCCAGTTGCGCTGCTTCATGCCCGGGAAGGCCGCCTTGATGGCGTGGAAACTGGAATTGAGGTTGATATTCTGGATCGCTTCCCATTTCGCCTCGGGGAATTCATCCACGGCGGAGACGAACTGGATGCCGGCATTGTTGACCAGGATATCCACCGCGCCGAAAGCCTGCTCGGCGGCGGCGACCAGCCCGGCCACTTCGGCGCCCTTGCTCATATCGGCGCCATTATACAGCACGGTGACGCCGGTTTCGGCGGCCAGGGCGGCGCGGGTCTGCTCGATCTGGGCGGCATCGCCGAAGCCGTTCAGCATCACATTCACACCCTGCCCGGCCAAAGCCCGGGCAATACCCAGGCCGATGCCGCTGGTGGAACCGGTGACGACGGCGGACTTGCCTTTGAGCATGGCTGCTCTCCTTTATTGTGCCGGGGCGACCTATATTGCAATGCGGCGCACGATAGCGTGGCGGCGCGAAGACTTGCAAGTGAGGGGCCGCTGGGCTACCCAGGAATGGCACGATTTTGGAGGCGGAAGCCGATGCTTCACCAGTTGAACGACGACGAACCGGCACAGAATGACAAGGACGGCAAGCCCGAAAAGCCCGCCGGCATCGACGAGCGGCTGTTCAAGAGCCGCTCCATCCTGATTTTCGGCGGCATCGACCAGAAACTGGCCAAGGATGTCACCGCGCGCCTGCTCGCCCTGGCGCATGAAAGCGACGATCCGATCACCATCTACCTGAATTCGCAGGGCGGCCATGTGGAATCGGGCGACACGATCTATGACATGATCAAGTTCGTGAAGCCCACGGTGCGCATCGTCGGCACCGGCTGGGTCGCCTCGGCCGGCGCGCTGATCTTCGCCGCCGCCAGCAAGGAAAACCGCCTCAGCCTGCCCAATACCCGCTTCCTGCTGCACCAGCCGTCGGGCGGCACCGGCGGCACCGCCTCCGATGTGGCGATCCAGGCCAAGGAAATCATCCGCATGCGCAAGCGGCTGAATGAAATCTTCGCCCGCGAAACCGGCCAGCCGCTGGAGCGGATCGAAAAGGACACCGACCGCGATTACTGGATGAGCGCCGAGGAAGCCGTCGGCTACGGCCTGGTCGGCAAGATCATCAACAGCGCCGGCGATCTGAGCTGACCGTCACTGTAATCGATTATGCGAAAGGCCGGGTAATACCGGCCTTTTTGCTGTTCAGGAAAATAACCTCGTATCCCAATGCACCGGCCGATGCAGCGAAGGCTGGATTTTGTGAAATTCGGCATGTTCAGGGTTGATCAGGATGTTCCGCTCCACCCGGGCCACCACGCTTGGAACAAATAGCAGCGCCGAGCGCCGCTGCTTCTGCCAGTCGCGACCATAGGCCGCACTGGTGCCAGGGGTGCGTGTATCCCAGCCGGGCAAGACGGCCTCATCCAGCATTTCATAGGACAGGCCGGGGGGAATGGTAATTTCGATATAATGCTGATTGGGCGGCAAATGCCCGGAACCATGCACCAGCTTTTCCAGCATCGCCGTGGCATAGCAGGCACAGGCATAAATCACCGGGCTATCGCTGGTATTCCAGCGCCCGGGAAAAAGCTGGGCGCCACGGGCATCGAAGATCGGATAATCCCCAGCCGGATCGCCGATCCGGTAACAGAGCTGCACCCGGTCCAGAATCTGGCCGGTCACGCCGCAGATCCGTATTTCAGCCGCCCCAGGATATCCCTGACCAGTTGCGCGCCGATATCACTGCTGAACGCCACGTCAATCGGCGATTTGCCATCAAGCAGCGGATGCGCCCGCTGCAAAAAAGCCCGTGCCTCCTGATCACCGCCCCATACATCCCTGGCAAACACCCAGATATCGGCCAGCCGGGTGGTGAGGTTGCTTTCCTCTGCTGTCAGCCGGCCACTATCAAGCCGGCGCGCATAGGTGGAGCGCGGAATAATCCTGTAGGCAAAACCGCCGCTATTCTCCGGCGCCACCAGCTTGCTCAGATGCACCAGGGCAGCAAAAGGCAGGCCTTGAACAATATCGTCCACCAGGGTGAGTTCCGAGACATTGCCCTTCACCCTGATGCCCAAGGCGCCATACAGACGCTGCACATTCATATACATGGCACGCTCCCGCCGACGCCATATTCCCATATGGTCTACAATAATATCCATATGGACAGAATGCAAAACTATATACTCGGCCAGGAAAAAGCCCCGGCGGTTGGTACCGCCGGGGCTTTTGTCATGCCGCCTGGGCGGCATCGGATCAGGATTTGAGCGGCACCGGCAGGAAACGCGGTTCGCCATTGCGCAGGATTTGCAGCAACGCCACCTTGCGCTTGGCGTCACGCAAAGCCTTCAGCATCTCGCTGGCATCTTCGGGATTGCGCACCTCGGATTGCGAGACTTCGACGATCACGTCGCCGACGCGCACATCGCGCTTGGCGGCCGGACCGTCATCCTCCACCTCGACCACCACGACGCCACGCACATCGTCCTTGATATCGAAGCGCTTGCGCAATTCGGCATTGAGCGGCGCGATACGCAGGCCGAGATCGGGCAGATTGGTCTCGCCGCGCGTTGCCTTCGGCTTCGGATCGGCGCCCTTGGCCGGCGGCGCCTCGGCCGAGGCCAAAGCCTGTTCCAATTCGCCGAGCGTGGCGCGCAACGTGACCTTCTTGCCCTTGCGCAGCACATCCACCGGCACCGCCTTGCCAACGCCGGTTTCCGCCACCACGCGGGTCAGATTGTTGGTCGAGGCAATCGGCTTGCTATCGAAGGAAACGATCACATCGCCCCCCTGGATGCCGGCCTTTTCCGCCGGGCCGCCAGCCACCACCTTGGCCACCAGGGCGCCGCGCGCCTTGTCGAGGCCGAGTTCTTCCACCATCTCGTCGGTGACCGACTGGATCTGCACACCGAGCCAGCCGCGCTTGGTGCGGCCGAATTCGATCAGCTGCTGCACCACCGGCCGCGCCATTGCCGACGGCACCGAGAAGCCGATGCCGATGGAACCGCCGGATTGCGAGAAGATCGCGGTGTTGATGCCGATCACTTCGCCATTGCGGTTGAATAGCGGGCCACCGGAATTGCCCTTGTTGATCGAGGCATCGGTCTGGATGAAATCGTCATAGCGACCGGCGCCGATATCGCGGCCACGCGCCGAAATGATGCCGGCGGTGACGGTGCCGCCCAGGCCGAGCGGATTGCCGATGGCCAGCACCCATTCGCCGACCCGGGCCTTGCCGGAATCGCCCCAGTTGATCGGCTTGAGCGGCTGCTTCGGTTCCACCTTGAGCACGGCAAGGTCGACTTCCGGATCGCGGCCGACGATCTTGGCCGGCAATTCGGTATTGTCATGCAGGATCACCCGCACTTCATCGGCATCGGCGATCACATGATTATTGGTCACCACATAGCCGCGCGCATCGACGATGAACCCCGAGCCGAGCGAGGAGACCTGGCGCGGCGGGCGATTGCCGCCGCCGCCCCCGCCGCCGCCACGCTGCTGACGGTCGAAGAAATCCTTGAAGAATTCCTCAAACGGCGAACCGGGCGGGAATTGCGGCATGCCTTCCGGCAAGCCGCCGCCTGGACGATTCTTCACCGTCTGCGAGGTGGAGATATTCACCACCGAAGGCAGGAGCTGCTCGGCCAGATCGGCGAAATCGCCTTCCGGTGCGCGCGCCTGAGCCGGCGCGGCCATGGCGATATGCAGCCCCAGCCCCAGGCCGATGCCGAGCGCGGCGGTGAGCGCCAGGCGCCGCAGCGCCCGGCCCCAGCCATAACCGCCCCCATGGCGCCCCCGCTGCCCGGCTGCCGCCCGCGGGGGGCTGAAACCGAACTGCTGGGGGATATCCGGACGGGCAATCGACGACATCATCGCCATGGAGTCACTCCTCAATTCACCGGTCAGCGCTTCGGCTGCGTACCCGGGCTATCGGTAAAATACCGGAAGAATTCCGAATCCGCCGATAAAATCATCGTTGTATCGCTTTGCTGCAGGGAACGCGAATAGGCCTGCAACGAGCGGTAGAAGGCATAGAATTCGGGATCCTGGTTGGCGGCATCGGCGAAAATCTTGGTGCGGCTGGCATCGCCTTCACCGCGCAGGATTTCCGACTGCTTGCGCGCATCGGCAAGCAGAACCGTGCGCTGGCGTTCGGCATCGGCGCGAATCTTTTCGCCGAGTTCGAAACCGGTGGCGCGCTGTTCCTTGGCTTCACGCTCGCGTTCCGTCTGCATACGGCGGAAAATCGCCTGGCCGATGGCTTCCGGGAAATCGGCGCGCTTGATGCGCACATCCACGATATCGATGCCGAGGCGCTTGGCATCGCCTTCCAGCACGGCGCTGACCGCCTGCATCGCCGCCGGCCGATCACCCGAAACGATGGCGGTGGCATCCAGCTTGCCGAAGGCGCCGCGCAAAGCGTTGGCGACCGACGGCGACAGGTTGTTGCGCAGCAGGGCTTCGGTGCGCACCGACTGGTAGTAGAGCAGCGGATCGACGATGCGATAGCGCACGAAGCTATCCACCACCAGGCGGCGACGATCGGTGGTGAGAATCTCTTCCGGCTGCGCGTCCAGGCCGAGGATGCGCTTGTCGAAATAGATCACATCCTGGATCAGCGGCACCTTGAATTGCAGGCCCGGCTCGGTGATGACACGGCGTGGCTCGCCGAACTGCACCACCAGCGCCTGTTGCGCCTGATGCACGGTGAAGAGCGAACTCTTGAGCACAAAGCCGGCGGCGACGACGACAATGCCAAGAACAATGAGGAAAGTGCGGTTCATGGTTTCTCTCCTCACTTCTTCTTCTGCAATTCAGGCAGCGGCAGATAAGGCACCACACCCTGGCCGCTGGCATTCTGATCCAGCACCACCTTGTTGGTGCCGCGCAGAATATTTTCCATGGTTTCGAGATACATGCGCTTGGCGGTCACGTCCTTGGCCTGCTTGTATTCATTATAGACCGAAACGAAACGCGCCGCTTCACCCTGGGCATTGGCGATCGTTTCCTGCTTGTAGGCTTCGGCCTGCTGCACGATACGCTGCACCTCGCCGCGCGCACGCGGCAGGATGTCGTTACGATAGGCCTCGGCCTCATTCTGGGTCCGCTCGCGATCAGCCTGGGCGGCCTGCACGTCGCGGAAGGCATCGATCACCGAAGCCGGCGGCTCGGTGCGCTGCAACGCCACCTGGTTGATGGTGACGCCGGCCTTGTAGCCATCCAGCACATTCTGCATCAGCAGGCGGGTATCATCGGCGATCTTGGTGCGGCCCTCGGTCAGGGTGAACTGGATCGGATTCTTGCCCACCACCTCACGCACGGCGCTTTCCGCCACCTGCTTGATGGTGCGCGACACATCGGCCACGTTGAAGAGGTAAAGCTGCGGATCCTTGACCTGCCACAACACGGTGAAATCGATATCGACGATATTCTCGTCGCCGGTCAGCATCAGGCTTTCTTCCGGCACATCGGCCATCTGGCCGGAACGCAGATTGACCGTGCCGCCAGCGCTGCGGAAACCGATCTCCTCGCGATTCACGGTGGTGACGCGCGGCGTCATCACGCTTTCGATCGGCCAGGGCCAATGCCAGCGCAGACCCGGCTGGGTGATATCGGCAAAGCGGCCGAAACGCAGCACCACACCGGCCTCGTTGGTATCCACGCGATAGACGCCGCTGGCCATCCACACCGCGATGGCCGCCAGGAACAGCAGCACCACGCCACGGCCCGACATATTGCCGCCCGGCATCATGCCACGCATACGATCCTGGCCCTTGCGCAGCAGGTCTTCCAGGTTGGGCGGGATCGGACCACCACCCCCACCGCCGCCGCCACCGCCGCCGGTGGGGCCGCCGCCGCGCGGGCCCTGTCCCCAGGGGCCACGGCCACCGCCGCCGCCACCTTGCCAGCCACCGCCGCCGCCACCTTGATTTGTCCAGGGCATCTCTCGTCCTTCCGCGTCCGTTGTTGCACCGCCGCCCCCGGCATGTCGGACCGGGAAGCGGTGGGCGGCACTCCCCCGCCGGGCGCACCGCTTTATGAATAGGCCTGCCTGTTCGGGCCATTTGCCCTGATTGCCAGTCGCTTTATATCGCAGGGCGCGATATATCACGCGGGCAAGCAGCAAAACGGCCGCCCAAGCCCGTTGTTATGGCCGCCAGCGACAATATTGGAACGATTACGGGGATTTCAAGCATGACCGGGGTGACGGAGACGCAGGTTCTGGATGCCTTGCGCGAAGTGGTGGACGCGGAACGGGGCAGAAATGTCGTCGATCTCGGCATGGTTGGTGGCCTGGTGGTAAAGGGTAGCAATGTCGGTTTTGTGCTGGAAGTCTCGCCTCAGGAAGGCCCCCGCAAGGAACCGTTGCGCAAGGCCTGCGAGGCCCGGGTGGCGGCCCTACCCGGCGTTACCTCCGTCACCGTGGTGCTGACGGCACAGAGCGAAGGCAAACAGGCTGCCCGCCAGCCGGCGCACCAGCCCGGGCATCAACATTCTCACCAACACGGACATAATCACCAGCATGACCACAACCATGAGCATGCGCATGGCGGCCCGGCGGCCCAGACCAGTGCCAAAGCCAGTATCGGCGAGCGGCCTGGCGTACCCGGCATCAAGGCGATCATTGCCGTGGCTTCCGGCAAGGGCGGCGTCGGCAAATCCACCACGGCGGTGAATCTGGCGCTGGCGATGGCGCGCCAGGGCCGCAAGGTCGGCCTGCTGGATGCCGATATCTATGGCCCGTCGCTGCCGCGCATGCTGGGGATCAGCGGCAAGCCGCATTCGCCGGATGGCAAGAAATTGCAGCCGATGCAGGGCTGGGGCATTCCGGCGATGTCGATGGGCTTCCTGGTGGCCGAGGATACGCCGATGATCTGGCGCGGCCCGATGGTGATGAGTGCGCTGGAACAGATGCTGCGCGATGTCACCTGGGGCGAGTTGGACGTGCTGGTGGTGGACATGCCGCCCGGCACCGGCGATGCCCAGCTCACCATGGCACAGCGTGTACCGCTGGCCGGGGCGGTGATCGTCTCCACGCCGCAGGATATTGCGCTGCTGGATGCCCGCAAGGGCCTCAACATGTTCCGCCGCGTCGATGTGCCGGTGCTCGGCATCATCGAGAATATGAGCTTCTTCTGCTGCCCGAATTGCGGGCATCGCTCGGATATCTTCTCGCATGGCGGCGCGCGCCGGACGGCGGCGGAACTGGGTTGCGATTTCCTCGGCGAATTGCCGCTGGTGATGGCGATTCGGGAAACGTCGGATGGCGGCACACCGATTGTGATGAGCCAGCCCGATAGCGCCGAGGCCAAGGCCTATGGCGCCATCGCGGCCCAGGTGCTGGACAAGATCGAGCGCGGCGCCGGCGCCAAGGCCGGGCCGCGCATCGTCATCCAGTAGGTTCAGCCCGGCAGTGCTTCCGGGCTGTATTGCGCAGCAAATTCGGCGCTCGGCGGGATCGGCTTGATCACGTCGATCAGCACTCCATTGCGGTCGGCGACGATGAAATGGCGCTGGCCGAAGGCCTCGTCGCGGATCGGCAGGCGCAGATCCAGCCCCTCGGCCTGCGCCCGGGCATAGGCGGCATCCACATCCGCCACCTCAAAATTCAGCAGCAGGCCACCCTGCATTGGCCGACGGAAACCCTCGGGGATGGTGCTGTGGCGATGATCCAGGATCGCCAGATGCACATTGGCATCATGGCGCGAGGTGAGATGCACATACCAATCCGCTTCAAAGGCCGGGGCGAAATCGAAATGGCGCTGATAGAATGCCTGGCTTGCCGGCACATCGTCGGTGCAGATCACGGGGTAGTAGCTGGTGATTTTCATGGTGTCGTCTCCTGCTTGGCATGCCGGGCTTGGCTTGAGGCTGATCCGGGATTAAGATAATCTAGATTTAACATACAGGCAGTATGTATGCAAGAGAAAAAGCAGAGCAAGGCTGAAAAACATGCCGCGACCCGGGCTGCCCTACTGGCCACGGCGCGCGGATTGTTTGCAGAAAAAGGCTATGCCGGTGCCGGCACCGAGGATGTGGTGCGCGAGGCCCAGGTGACGCGCGGCGCGCTCTACTATCATTTCGCCGACAAGCGGGCGCTGTTCGAAGCGGTGGTGGAGACCGAGGCGGCGTTGGTGCTGGCCGCGATCAATGCCGCCAGTGCTACAGCGGCCAGCCCGCTGGACGCGCTGCTGCTGGGCAGCCGCGCTTTCCTGGATGCCTGTCTGGCCCCGGGGACAAGGCAAATCTACCTGCTGGATGCGCCTTCGGTGCTGGGCTGGGCGCGCTGGCGCGAGATTGATGGCCGCCATGCCATGGGCGCGCTGCGCAGTGGCGTGGAAGCCGCCATGGCTGCCCTGCCCGAACAGCGCCGGCTGCCGCCCGAAGCGCTGACCTATCTGCTCTCCGGCGCGATGAATGAAGCCGTGCTGTGGCTGGCCGAAACCGGCGATGCCGCCGCCGCCCGCGCCGCCTGCGAAACCGTGCTGAACCGCCTGCTGGCGCTGCTGTTCGAGGCTTGAGCAAGACTGGTCGGGATCAATTATGCGGGGAATACGGCGGCCAAACCATTCTTGGCGCCTCCGGTAGCCGCAACAAAAGCCGTCATGGTACGCGAAGGCGTACCATCCACGTGTTGCTTTGGTGAACTGGCTGAAAACAAGCAACTCGTGGATGGTCGGCCTGCGCCGACCACGACGGCTTTGGTGGGAAACCCGACAGCAACCAACGTTAGGATCACCAAGCCAGCTATCCCTGGCCGGCCCGATGAGGGGCGCACCCTAAAATCCGGCCTTGTCGCCAGCCTTGTGTTCCGTGGTGCCGAGCGCATCGGCCAGGCGCAGCTTGGCGCTACCCGGCTTGAGCGGCTGCTGCTGGCTCGGATCAGGGCGCCAGCCGGTCAGCATGACAAACTCGAAAGTGGCGCGGATGCGGCCATCCGGCTCGCTGAAACGTTCGGCATAAATCTGCGCCATGCGCAGCATGGTGCTGCGCCGCGTGAAGCCCTTATGCCGGCCGAGCAGCGCATTGCCCTCGCCCATGCCGCGCAATTCGCGCATCAGCGCAAAGGCATCGCGGTAGGTGACGGTGACGCGCTCGGCATCGGCCACCGGCAGGGCAAAGCCGGCCCGTTGCAGCAGAGCAGCGCCATCATAGGTGCCGACCATCGGCGAGACATGCGGCGTGGCGCCCAGTCCGCTCTCGCTTTCCGCCAGCAGCCAGGCCTGGCGCAATTCGGTCAGCGTATCGCCGCCCAGCAGGGCGGCCAGGAACAGGCCATCCGGCTTGAGGCAGCGCTGCAGCTGGATCAGCGCGCCGGGCAGATCGTTCACCCAATGCAGATTAAGCAGGCAGAGCGCCAGATCGAAGCGGCCTTCGGCCAGCGGCAGCAAATCCTCCTGCGCCACAAAATCGCTGCCCAGGCCGACCATGTCGCCAATCGCCGCCGCCTGCGGGCGCTGCGCCAGCCAGGCCGGCACCGCCCCTTGCAGCAAAGCAAGCGGAAACTGCCGGCGGATATCGGCCAGCCGGTCGAGCAGCCGGTCGGCGGCCTCGGCATGCAGGAAATCATGCGCGGCGAAGCCGGCAGCAGCACGGCGGCGCTGCCGGCGCTTGGCGGCGGAATCGAAAATCAGCATAGTCTCGGCCATGCGCCCATTCTGCCACGGGCGCCAGGAGCATGCCATGGCGAGGCCGAAAGCGGAAAAACGGCGCAAAACAATCAATCTGGCGCTGCAAGGCGGCGGCAGCCATGGCGCCTTTGCCTGGGGCGTGCTGGACCGCCTGCTGGAATCCGATCTGTTCGAGATCGAAGGCGTGGTCGGCACCTCGGCCGGCGCGATGAATGCCGCCGTGCTGGCACATGGCCTGGCTGTGGGCGGCAATGACGGGGCGCGTGAGGCGCTGCGCCGCTTCTGGCACGGCGTGGCGCAGAGCGCGCGTTTCTCGCCGTTGCAGCCAAGCCCGCTGGATCGCGTGATGCAGCCGGGCAGCATGCAATATTCACCGACCTATCTGATGTTCGGCCTGCTGACCCAGGTATTGTCGCCCTATCAGCTCAACCCGGCCAATCTCAACCCGCTGCGCGACCTGCTGGGCAGCATCCTGGATTGCGCCGATCTGCGCGGCTGCACCAGCGTGAAGCTGTTCATCTGCGCCACCAATGTGCTGAGCGGCAGACTGCGCGTGTTCCAGAACCAGGATGTCAGCATCGACGCGGTGCTGGCCTCGGCCTGCCTGCCCTTCCTGTTCCAGGCGGTGGAAGTGGATGGCGAGCATTACTGGGATGGCGGCTATATGGGCAATCCGCCGATCTATCCGCTGATCTATGATTGCGACAGCCGCGATGTGCTGGTGGTGCAGATCAATCCGATCCGCATCGAAGCCGTGCCGACCACCGCCTATGCCATCATGGACCGGGTCAACACACTGAGCTTCAATTCCAGCCTGATGCGCGAAATGCGCGCCATCCATTTTGTCGGCAAACTGCTCGACAAGGGCTATGACGATAATGGCCGGCTCAAGCGCATGCTGATCCACACCGTGGATGCCGAGGCCGAATTGCGCGGCTTCGGTGCCTCATCCAAGCTGAACGGCGACTGGGATTTCCTGCAGCGGCTGTTCGATCTCGGCCGCGCCCGCGCCGAAGCCTTCATCACCGCGCATTACGACAAGATCGGCCACGAAAGCAGCACCGATATCGCCGATAAATTTCTCTAGGCCGAGCGGTAGGCCGCCACCAGGGCATGGGCGCGGCGGCTCACTTCCGCCGCATCGAGGCCGGCTTTATAGAGCGACGAGCCCAGGCCGAAGCCGGCAGCGCCGGCAGCCAGCCAGGGCGCCATGTTGTCGATGCCGATGCCGCCCACCGGCAGTACCGGCATGGCGGCCGGCAGCACGGCGCGCAGGCTTTTCAGCACCTGGGGACTGGCCGCTTCGGCGGGAAACAGCTTCAGCGCATCGGCGCCGGCATTGATGGCGGCAAAAGCTTCCGTGGGCGTGGCGAAACCCGGCATCACCGCCAGGCCGCGCTGGCGCGCCGCCTGGATGATATTCACATCGGCATGCGGCATCACGATCAGCCGGGCGCCGCTCAGCGCCGCCGCTTCCATCTGCGCCAGATTGAGCACCGTGCCGGCACCGATCAGCGCCTTGTCGCCAAAGGCCGCCGCCAGCTTGGCGATGCTTTGCAGCGGCTGCGGCGAATTCAGCGGCACTTCGATGATGCCGAAGCCAGCCTCGACCAGAGCCGCGCCAACCGCCTCGACCGCCTCGGGCTCGATGCCACGCAGAATGGCGACCAGAGGCAGGACAGCAAATCGTTCGCGGAAGGTCATCGCAGCAGCATCCCCAGTTTGTGAAGTCCGCGCGCCGCCGCCTGGGCCGGCGCGTTTTCGGTGGTCAGCCCGAGCAGACTGGCCGCTTCGGCATAGCGCGCCACCAGGGCGCCCTCGCCGGCCAGCACCACGCGCTGCTGCACCGGCAATTGCCGCATCTCATGGCCGATCAGAATGCCGGAGAGATATTCCGAAGCGGCCATGCCGCTCAGTTCGCCAAATAAAGCCCGCGCCCGCACGCCAAACACATGATGCAGCAGGCCGCCGGCATCGCCACTGCGTGCCACGCCGGCAGCGAAGGCGACCGGATCGGCTGCACTGGCCGGCTGCAACACACTGGCCAGCAGGCCCTGACGGCTCAGCAAGGCAAATAATTCGCCGGTGAAATGCGTGGCGAAATTCACCACCTTGCCATCGCGCACCAGCACCGATTTGCCATGGGTGCCGGGCAGGCAGAAAGTGGTCTCGCCGCGCGCGGTTTCATCCAGCAGGCCGAAGACCTGCATTTCCTCGCCACGGATCACATCCGGCACGCCCTGGGCATCGCGGCAGCTCAGGCCGGGGCAGAACCAGATCGCCGGGCCGGCCTCCCACGGCACGCGCTGTGCCGCGGCTGCCAGATCGTTCAGCCCGGCCGGGCAGGCGATATAGGGCATTTCATGCCAGCCCTGGCGGCTGCCGATCATGCCGGCAGCCAGGATGAAATCCTCACCATCCGCCAGCCAGGCACCAACTTCCTGATGCAGCCGCGCACCATGCGTGCCGGGCTGCAAGGCGGTGATGCCATAAGGCCCGCTGCGCTGATCCAGGATCGCGCCTGCCGCATCCATACGCCAGGCGCGAAAACTGCTGCTACCCCAATCGACGACGATCAAGCGCGCCTCAGGCCACCAGACGGCGGCCGCTGGCGGCATCGAACAGATGCACCCGATCCAGTTGCGGCACAAAATGCACGGTGGCGCCCGGGGCATAGCCGGTGCGCTCGGCAAACACGCCGCAGACCTGCGCCCCGGCCAGGGTGGCATAGACAAAGGTGTTGGCGCCGGTCGGCTCCACCACGCCCACCGTCACCGGCAGGCCGCCGGACTGGCCGGGCGACATATGCTCGGGCCGGATGCCATAGATCACCGCCTGGCCATCCTGGCCCGGCACATTGCCGGCCAGCGGCAGATCGATGCCGGCTTCGGTCGCCACCCAGATGCGGCCATTGTCGCGGCGCAGATTGCCGGCAATCAGGTTGATCGCGGGAGAACCGATGAAGCCGGCCACGAACAGATTGGCCGGGCTGTCATAGAGTTCCAGCGGCGAGCCGATCTGCTCCACGATGCCGTCATGCATCACCACGATGCGGTCGGCCATGGTCATGGCCTCGATCTGGTCATGCGTGACATAGATCGACGTGGTCTTGAGCTGCTGGTGCAAGGCCTTGATCTCGGTGCGCATCTGCACGCGCAGCTTGGCATCCAGGTTCGACAGCGGCTCGTCAAACAGAAATACCTGCGGATTGCGCACGATGGCGCGGCCCATCGCCACGCGCTGGCGCTGGCCACCGGAAAGCTGCTTCGGGTAGCGATCCAGCAGATGGCCCAGGCCGAGGATGCCGGCGGCGGTATTGACGCGCTGCTCGATCTCACTCTTGTCAGCCTTCCGCAGCTTGAGCGAGAAGCCCATATTGTCGCGCACCGTCATATGCGGATAAAGCGCGTAATTCTGGAACACCATGGCGATGTCGCGATCCTTCGGCGGCACCGCGTTCACCACTTCATCGCCGATGCTGATGGTGCCATCGGTGATCGCTTCCAGGCCGGCAATCATGCGCAGCAGGGTGGATTTGCCGCAGCCCGAGGGGCCGACCAGCACCACGAATTCGCCATCGGGGATCGCCACATCAATGCCGCGGATCACTTCGAGTGCGCCGTATTTCTTGCGTACCTGCTGTACTGTCACGCTTGCCATGGCCTACCCCTACTCCCTTCGGTTCTTTTTGTTGTTTCCGGCGCGCTTGGCGGCTTCTGTCGGCCTCAGCCGTCCAGAAGCTGCCGCAGCCGCGCCGCCATTTCATCTGCCGCCTGTTCCGGCATCTGTTTATCCAGCACCACCCGCGATACCGCACGATGCCACAACGCTTCGGCCTGGACCGGCGCCAGCCGCGCGCTGTAGACAAAGGGCAATGCCGCTGCCGGCTGCTTGGTGAATTGCAGATACAGCGCCGCGCGGCGGTCATCCTGGCGCCAGAATGGCCGCTCGGCGACCTCGCGCAAGGCCGGGAACCAGCGCCCGCCGCTGGCTTCGGCCAGGGCGGCGACATTGTCCGGCTGCGCCAGGTAGGCCAGGAATTCCCGCGCGCGCGGCTTATGGCGCGATTCGGTGAACAGCACCGCGAAGCCGACCCGCACCGGATGCGCCAGCGGCTTGCCATCCGGCCGTGCCGGCCAGGTGCCGATGCGCAGGTTTTCCGGCACCGCACCACCCATGCCCAGGGCGCTGTCCCAGGTCATCGGCGCGCGCCGCGCCAGCAGGGCGCGGTCATTCTCGGCATCGCTCCAGGCCAGGCTGCCCGGCGGCGTGCAGCCCTTCTGCATGATCTCGGCATAGTCGCGCAGGGCGGCAGCCAGGCCGGCACGCTGCGCGGCAGCGGCCCTGGCATCCACCGCGATCAGCTTGCCATCACGGTCAAACGGCAACGCATCATGGGCATAGAGATGGGCCACAAAACCCAGCAAGGCCTCGCGGCCCTGGGCGCCGGCCGGCTGCGCCATGCCATAGACACGCTGGCCCTTGGCCCGCAAGGCCGGCTGCACCTTGTCACACCAGAAGGACCAATAGCCCTTCCAGTCCTGCGGAATCTCGGCCGGGCTGAAACCGGCTTCCTGCACCATATCGGCCCAATACGCGATATGCAGGCCCTGCTGGCGCAAAGGCAGGCCGTAATAGCCGCGTTTACCATTCGGCCCGGGCAGCATGGCGGAATCATAGGCGGCGGCGAAATAGCGCTCGCGCTGCGGCGCCATCAAATCACCAAGTTCCTCCAGCCGGCCACGGCTGGCCCAGCCGACCGCACCGGCCGCCTCGGCACTGTCGCCAAAAGCAATATCCGGCATGTCCTGCGCCTGCTGGGCAGCATCCAGGCGCGCCGCCACCATTGCCGCCGGCACCAGGCTCAGCGCCACACTCACCCCGCTGCGCTGCTGGAACCGCTCGGCGATACCGGCCAGCACGGCATCTTCGGCGGCATCACCCTTGGGTAGCCAGACCGTCAGCCGCTCCTGCGCCGCCACGGATGCGGCAGCGGCCAGGCCCAGCATGGGCAACACGGAAAACAGCGCGCCGGCCAGCAGCCGGACCCGATAACGCATCGAAACACTCCCTGCCGGCCAGCCCTGCCGCCGGTCACGATCCTGACCCACGGCTTGTTGTTTATTCGGCTGGCGCCGGTTTTGGAACGGCCGCCTCCCATGCCACCGTGCCATCTCATATATCAGCTTAGCGAAAGCCTGCGTCGCTGCCAAGCCGGATCAGGGCTGCGCGGTCACATGACCGCGCCAATGTGCCAGGGCGCGAATTCCTCCTCGCCGAAACCGAGCGCCTCGCTTTTGCTCGGCTGGCCGCTGGCGGTATCGAGGATGAGCTGGAAGATGCGCTGGCCGAGCTGTTCCAGATTTTCGCTGCCATCCACCACGCCGCCGCAATTGATATCCATATCCTCGGTCATGCGGGCATAAAGTTCGCTATTGGTGGCCAGCTTGAGCGACGGCGCCGGGCGGCAGCCAAAAACCGAACCGCGCCCGGTGGTGAAACACACCACATTGGCACCGCCCGCCACCTGGCCGGTAGCCGAAACCGGATCGTAGCCCGGGCTGTCCATGAACACGAAACCGCGCGCCGTGGCGGCTTCGGCATAGCGGTAGACTTCCACCAGATTGGTCGAGCCGGCCTTGGCCGAGGCGCCGAGGGATTTTTCCAGAATTGTGGTCAACCCACCGGCCTTGTTGCCGGGCGAGGGATTATTGTCCATCTCGCCGCCATTGCGCTCGGTATAGTCGCGCCACCAGCCCATCAGGTCGACCAGTTTCTGGCCCACTGCCGGGGTGACGGCACGGCGCGTCAAGAGATGTTCGGCACCATAGGTTTCCGGGGTTTCCGACAGGATGACGGTGCCGCCATGGCGCACGATCAGGTCGGAAGCCACGCCCAAGGCCGGATTGGCGCTGATGCCGGAATAGCCATCCGAGCCACCGCATTGCAGCCCGATGGTGAGATGACTGGCCGGCAGCTTCTCGCGCTGCACGGCATTGGCTTCGGGCAGCAATTCCTGCACCTTCGCCATCGCCGCCTGCACCGTCTTGGCGGTGCCGCCGGTATCCTGGATGGTCAGGGTATGCAGATGCGGGCCACGTTCCAGCCCTTCGGCCTTCAGCAAGGCATCGATCTGGTTACCCTCGCAGCCCAGGCCGATCACGATCACCGAATGGAAATTCGGATGCCGGGCATAACCGGCAATCGTGCGGCGCAGCACGTCGATGCCCTCGCCCTGGGTGTTGAGGCCGCAACCCAGCTTGTGGGTCAGCGCCACCACGCCATCCACATTGGGATAATCGGCCAGCGGATTGACGCCGCTGAACGGATTGGTGCGAAACGCATCGGCGACGTATTTCGCCGCTGTGGCCGAGCAATTTACCGTGGTGAGAATGCCGATATAGTTGCGGGTCGCCACTCTTCCGTCAGGGCGTTTAATACCCATGAAGCTGGCCTGCGGCTGGAAGAAGGCGGTGGGCCGCGTCGCCTGGGCAAAGGCGTAATCACGCTGGAAATCGCCCATGCCCATATTGTGCGAATGCACATGCCGGCCCGGCTGCACGCCCTGGGTGGCAAAGCCGATGATCTGGCCATAGCGCGTCACCGCCTCGCCCGGGGCGATGGCGCGCACCGCCAGCTTGTGGCCGGCGGGCACGGTTTCATTGGTGACCACATTTTCACCCGGGATCGAGGTGCCGACCGGCAGGGCCGCGCGGGCGATCACCACATTATCGTCGGGATGCAGACGGATGACGGGACCGGCAGTCATGATGGGCGCTCCCTCAGTGATTATGGCGCGGCACGCCGAAGGTTTCGTCCACCTTCTGATAGCCGGTGGCGAAATCCATGCAGCCGCCGGTCGAGAGCTGGCCCACCGTCTTGCGGTGCAATTCCTGCCACGGCGTGGCATTGACCAGATCGGGCGGGGTCCAGGCGCGGCGGCGCTGCTCCAGTTCCTCGGCCGAAATCATGATATCGGCCGAGCGCTTGTTGAGATCGATGCGCACGCGGTCGCCGGTATTGAGCAGGGCCAGGCCGCCGCCCACCACCGATTCGGGTGAGGCATTGAGGATCGAGGGCGAACCGGAGGTGCCGCTCTGGCGGCCATCGCCGATGCAGGGCAGCAGCAGCACGCCCTTTTTCACCAGGCGATCCGGCGGCAGCATGTTCACCACCTCGGCCGAGCCGGGATAACCGACCGGGCCGCTATTGCGGATGATCAGGATGCTGTTCTCGTCGATCGGCAGGCTCGGATCGTTGATGCGGTGGTGATAATCCTCCGGCCCCTCGAACACGATGGCGGTGCCTTCAAAGGCGCCTTCATCGCCGGCCCGTTCCAGGAAATGCTTGCGGAATTCCGGCGAGATCACCGAGGTTTTCATTACGGCAGCATCGAACAGCGTGCCGCCCAGCACCACAAAGCCGGCTTCCGGCAGCAGCGGCTTGGCATAGGGCAGGATCACATCCTGATCCTTGGCCTTGGCGTTCTTCACGTTCTCACCCATCGTCTTGCCGTTGATGGTGAGGGCATCGGCATGCAGCTTGCCGGCATCGAGCAATTCCTTCATCACCGCCGGCACGCCGCCGGCCCGATGGAAGGATTCACCAAGATACTTGCCGGCCGGCATGCAATTCACCAGCAGCGGAATATCGTAGCCGACACGATCCCATTCCTTCACATCCAGCTCGACGCCGATATGGCGCGCGATGGCATTGATATGCGGCGGGCAGTTGGTGGAAGCGCCGAGCGCCGAAGCCGCGACGATGGCATTCTCGAACGCCTCGCGGGTCAGCACCTTGGACGGGCGCAGATCCTCGCGCACGATCTCCACCGCGCGGCGGCCGGTCTCATAGGCCATCTGGGCGCGCTCGCGATACGGCGCCGGAATCGCCGCGCAGCCGGGCAGCGACATGCCGAGCGCCTCGGCCAGGCTGTTCATCGACAAGGCCGTACCCATGGTGTTGCAATGGCCCGGCGACGGGGCGGAGGAGGCCACCATTTCCAGGAATTCATCATAATTGATGCGGCCGGCGGCCAGTTCCTGGCGCGCGAACCAAACAACAGTACCCGAGCCGGCAAGCTGGCCGTTGTAATGCCCATCCAGCATCGGGCCACCCGAAAGCACGATGGCCGGGATATTCACCGTGGCCGCCGCCATCAGCAGGGCCGGCGTGGTCTTGTCGCAGCCGGTGGTCAGCACCACGCCATCGATCGGATAGCCGTGCAGCAATTCCACCAGGGTCATGTAAGCCAGGTTGCGGTCCAGCGCGGCCGTGGGGCGACGACCGGTTTCCTGGATCGGATGGGTGGGAAATTCCAGCGGCAGGCCGCCGGCATCGCGGATGCCGTCACGGATGCGCCAGGCTAGGTCGAGATGATGCCGGTTGCAGGGCGACAGGTCACTGCCCGATTGTGCGATGCCGATGATCGGCTTGTCGCCGCGCAACTCGCCCAGCGTCAGGCCATAATTCAGGTAGCGCTCCAGATACAGCGCGGTCATGCCCGGATCGTCCGGATTGTCGAACCATTCGCGGCTGCGCAGGCGCTTCTGCTTCGGGGCTTCGCTGGTCACTGTCTCACTCCCTTGGTTTTCTTATGACTTGAGTTTCTGTTCACGATGCAAAACGAACAACCCGCTGGCCACGATGATGCCGGCGCCCAGCAGCATGCCGCCGGTCGGCACATCGCCGAAAACCAGCCAACCGAGCAGGATGGCCCAGAGCAGCGAGGTATATTGATACGGCGTCACTATGCTGGCCGGCGCCAGCTTGAGCGACTGGTTCATGCACATATGCGCCGAGGTGGCGACGACACCGATCAGGCCAAGCAGCGCCAATGTCGTCCAGTCCAGCGCCATCCAGCCCCAGGGCAGGGTGAGCAGGCCGCAGACACCAACGCCCACCGTATGCCAGGCGATCAGGGTGAGATTGCTGGCGGCGCGCAGATGGCGGGTGGAAAGCATCAGCAACGCATAAGCCACCGCACCGCCCAATGCGATCAGCGCCGGGGCGCTGAACACACCATCTTCCGGGCGCAGCACCAGCAGCACGCCGATGAAGCCGACGCCGACCGCCAGGCCACGGCGCCAGCCGACCCGCTCACCCAGCAGCGGAATCGCCAGCACGGTGACGATCAGCGGCCCGGCCTGATACACGCTCATCACATCGGCCAGCGGCAGATGCCGCACCGCCATATAGAACGCCGCCACTTCCAGCACGATCAGCACCAGGCGCAAGCTGTGCCAGCCGGGCTGCTCCACCACAAACACCTTGCGCCAGCCGGCACGATGGATCATCGGCGCCAGGATCAGGAAGGCGGCGGCCGAGCGGATGAACAGCAACTGCCCCACCGCCACGCTCACCACCAGCCATTTGCCGAGCGCATCGTTGAAGGTGAACAAGGCCGTGCCCAGCAGCATGAAGCCGATGCCATGCAGAACAGCACGATCAGCCGCTGTGGCAGCGGCGGGCAGCATGGCAGGTTGCTCAGCCAAGGTGGCCGCTTTCTTCCGACAGGGCGCGGTAATCCCGCGAGGCCGAGCGGATATGATTGGCCAGCACTGCCAGGGCGGCATCACGCTTGCCGTCCTTGAGCAGCGTGATGATGTCGAAATGCTCCTGCAGCGACACTTCGATGGTGCGGTCGCGCTGCGTGACATGGGCGCGCAGGGCCTGGATCTTCAATTCAAGCTGGGCATGCGCATTGAGCAGATAACCATTCTGCGCGCGCTGCAAAATCTGCCGGTGATAATCCGTGTCGATGCGGCGATAGGAGGCGAGATCGTTTTCCTCCACCGCCTTCAGCATCTTCTTGGCGCGGCTTTCCAGCGCCGGCACCAAACCGGCCTCGTCATTCTCCAGCGCGCCACGCAAGGCCGCGGTTTCGAGGATGATGCGATAATCGCAGAATTCCTCCATCTCCTTCGGATTCATGGTGAACACGAAACTGCCGCGTTGCGGCTGGATATCCACCAGCCCCTCCAGTTTCAATTGCAGCAGGGCTTCGCGCACCGGGGTCTTGGAAATGCCGAGCTGGGCCGCCAGCACATTTTCCGACAGCGCCTCGCCCAGCTTCAACTCGCCATCGATGATGCGGTTGCGGATATGCTCCTTGACCAGTTCGGTGAGCGACTTCGGGCGTTCGATCGTGCCGGCGCGAAGCGGCTTGGCCTTGGCCATGACGGCCTCCATTGGAGCAGACATTTACGCCGCAGAAACTATCAGTGTGGCCGATTCACCACAAGTCGTATCTGATATGTAAGAAACCGATTGCCGATAACCCCTTGAATGGTCTAAGAATCGCTCAGGGAGGCGGTCATGCGACTGGATATTCTGTGCCTGGGCGAGGCGATGGTGGAGTTCAACCAGACCAACGGCCCGGACAGCGACCAATATTTGCGCGATTTTGGCGGTGACACGTCGAATTGCGCCATCGCGGCGGCGCGCCAGGGCGCCCGCGCCGGCTATGCCACCCTGGTCGGCAGCGATCCCTTCGGCGATCTGCTGCTCGGCCTGTGGCAGCGCGAGGCGGTGGATACCGCCAATGTCGGGCGCCGCGCCGATGCCCCCACCGGCATCTATTTTGTCACCCATTCCGCCCAGGGCCATACCTTCACCTATTACCGCAAGGGCTCGGCGGCCAGCACCATGCGGCCAGCCGATCTGCTGCCAAAGCGGGTGGCGGAAGCCGCCATCCTGCATACTTCCGGCATTTCGCTCGGGGTTTCCGAGGCGTTGCGCGACACTACCTTTGCCGCCATGCAGGCGGCCCGCCAGGCCGGCACAAGGGTGGCTTTCGATACCAACCTGCGGCTCAAGCTGTGGTCGCTGGAGCAGGCGCGCGACGCCACCCACCGCGCCGCCAGGCTGGCCGATATCCTGCTGCCCAGCCTGGAAGATGCGCGGGCCTTGTCCGGCCTGGAGCAGCCGGCCGATATCCTGGATTTCTACCATGCCATGCAGGTGCCGCTGGTGGTGCTGAAATGCGGCGCCGCCGGCGTGTTGCTGTCCACCCCGGATGGTAAACGCTGGCGCGTGCCGGGCCATAGCGTGCCGAGTGTGGATGCCACCGGCGCCGGCGATTGTTTCGACGGCGCCTTCCTAGCCGAAATCGCCCGTGGCGCCGCCCCCACCGAAGCCGCCGCCTATGCCAATACCGCCGCCGCCCTCACCACCATCGGCTATGGCGCGGTCGGGCCGATCCCGCGCCGCGCCGCCGTGGAAGCCTTCTTCCGCTCGGTCGGCAGCCCGAAACCGGAAGCGCTTTAGGCTTTCGCGGGTATTGTCAAATCGGCCGGCGGCAGGTGCTGCGGCCGGAACTGGTTGACCACATGCTCGGCGGGATAGCCCACGGCGATGCCGCAGAGCAGCTTGTAGTCTTGCGGGATATCGAAGAACGGCGCCACCGCATCGGGCCAGGTCGCCAAAGCCGCCTGGGCGCAGCTGCCCAGGCCTTCATCCAGCGCCGCCAGCATCAGCGATTGCATATAGGCGCCTGCATCCAGCGCGGCATAGGCGCCGAGCGCACCATGGGCATAGATGAACAGGCCGACCGGCGCGTCGAAGAAATGGAAATTGCGCCGCATCTGTGCCGCGCGTGCCGCCAGATCCTGGCGCTCGATGCCCAGCGCACCATAAAGCCCATAGCCGCAGGCGGCACGGCGCGCCTGCAATTCCGCCGGATATTTGTCGGGCACGCCATATTCACGGCTACGGCCATGCTCGATCTCGCCATCGAAACGGCCACAGAGTTCAGCGGCGATGCGGTCGCGCAGATCGCCCTGCGCCACGGCGATGCGGAATGGCTGCGTGTTGCTCCAGCTCGGTGCCTCGATGCCGGCGGTCAGCAGGCGCTGCAACACCTCGGCCGGCACCGGATCGGGTTTGAAGGCGCGGATGCTGCTGCGTTGACGCAGATACTCAATAATCGTCTGGGACATGGCGTTTCCTTTTTTGGTATTTTATGGCTTAGCGTGGGAATAGGCGATCCAGGTGGCGCGCGGCGCCATCGGCCAGCAGGTCACGATCCAGCCGATAGGCATCGCCAAAGAACAGGTCGGCCGCCTGCCGATCGGTGATATAGCGGCCAAGCTGATTGAGCGCGGGTTCGGCGGTGAACATACCCTCAAAATACAGCAGCCGCTTTTCATCCTCGGCACCACGCAGCAGGCGGCTGTAATAGCCGTATTGCAGATTGCCCTCGCGCGGCGCCTTCGGCCCCGGCACCAGAATCCACAGCCGCGCCCAATCAGCTTCGCCTAGATGGGCGCGCAGCCGCGCCGTTTCGGCATGCATCAGATCAAGCTGCAGCGCCGCCGCCGCATCGGCATTGGCGAGCAGATCCGGCGCGATGGCGCGGGTGAAGGAGCGCAGATCGGCAGGCTCCAGATGGCGGCTCTGCAGCACGGCATCCATATAGTGCAGCGCTGCCTGCATGATCGCCTGCTGGCGCGGCATCTGCGCGGGCGGGAAACCAAGCTGGCCGAGTTTGCTGCCCATCGCCGCCACCTTGTCGCGATAAGCCTGCAAGGCCGGCAGCCAGCCGGCCCCAGGACCGGAATCGCCGCGGCCGAGCCAGGGCGCCAGGATCAGTTCCACGGCAAACGGAATATGGGCAATGGCCTTGTAGCGCGTATAGAGCGGCGGGGTGATATCAGCGCTCCATTCCTTGCGGCCCTGGCGGTAGAGTTCCAGACTGCCGCCGACGATCAGCACCGGCTCGGCGCCCTGCTCCATCTGCTTCCGGGTCGCCTCATAGGCGGCACGGAAATCACGGTTCAGCGCCAGCAGCTGCGCCACTGCCGCCGGGTCTTCCTGCGCCTGTGCCGGCATCGTCGCCAGCAGGGTGAGCAGCAATGCCAGCACACGCATCATCCCGATCATGCCAACCTCCCGTTTCAGCCCAGCGCCTTGAGCGCTGCCATGGCCGCCTCGCGGCCCGACAGCCAGGCGCCGGGCAATTGCCCAACCCAATCCTGCGGTGCGACATGCTCGCCGGCAAGGAAAACCCGCCCCATCGGCTGCGCCAGGGCGCGCCGCGCCGCGATGGCACCGGGCCGGGCGGCCGAATGGCTGCCGAGGCTGTAGGGATCGGTGCTCCAGTTGGAAGCAAAACCGCTGATGAAGCCGGCCTCGATGCCCGGCCCGAGCAGGCGCGCCAGCCGGCTGCGCGCCGCCTCCACCAATGCCGTCTCGCCGGCCCGTACCAGATCGCGCGCATAGGCGCCGCCAATGCTGGCCAGCACCACCGGCTGGCCCTGGCTATTGAGCCTGAAATGGATCGCCTGGCGCGCCACATCGATGCCCGCGCCCGGCCCGGGGCCATAAAGCTGCGTGCTGGGTGCCGCTTCCAGGCTGCCGGGGCGGAAATGCAGCGCAACGCGCTCCACCGCGCCAACCTGCAGGCGGCCGAGCGCTTCGCGTTTTGCCGCCGGCCATTCCGGATGGAACACCACACCGCCAGTGGCCAGCACGCCCAGCGGCAGCGTGACGATGCAGGCGCGTGCCTCCAGCACCCCGCCGGCATGATTGACGGTCACGCCGTCATCCTGGCTCCAATCGATGCCATGTACCGGCATGGCGCGGAAAACCGGCAGCTTGTCGCCCAGGCTGGCAACCCAGTTGCCGATGCCGCCGGGCAGCCAGACATCATTGCCGGTACCGGCCAGGCGCGGCGTATCGAGCGCGGAAAGCTGGGTGAAATCGACCCCGACATGCAGTGGCCCGGCCAGCGCCTTGGCCGGCTCGGCCCAGCGTGTATCCAATGCCGGCACCAGGGCGGCCAGGGCGCGGTCCTGCCGCGCCGCCCGGGCATCGCCAAGCGCATCATCGATGCGATCCAACGCGGCGCCGAGCGCATCATAATCGCCCGCCGCCGCCTCGCGGCCCGGCTCATAGAGCCAGAAATCGCCATCCTCAAGCTGGGTTGTGGTCAGGCTCTGGCGTACCAGGGCGGTGAGCGGATTGACCTCCATCGAGCGCAGATGCAAGGCACCGAGATCAATCGGAAAACCCAGACGGCCATCGCTGAAGGCACGGCCGCCAAGCCGGTTGCGCGCTTCCAGCACCACCACCGACAGGCCGCGATCAACCAGCAGCCGCGCCGCCGCCAGGCCGGCAATGCCGGCACCGATCACCGCAACATCGGCCTTTGCCGGCGGACCGGACGGCGCCGGGCTTTGCGCGGCCAGCCGGCGCGGCATCAGGCCGGCAAACAGACCAGCGGCCAGGCCGAACGCCAGCAAGCGGCGCCTGGAGAATGGGAAACGGGAAGCCTGCCGCATCCCGCCCCCGCTCAGTCGCCGAAACGATAGGGATGCGCGCGATACGCGCCGAGCACCTTGAGCTGGCGCGAAAAATAGCCGAGTTCGTCGAGCGCGAGCTGCACGCCGGGCTGCGCCGGATGGCCCTCAATCTCGCAATAGAATTCGGCGACGCGGAAACCGTCGGTCATATAGCTTTCCAGCTTCACCACGTTGACGCCATTGGTGGCAAAACCGCCCAGCGCCTTGTAGAGCGCCGCCGGCACACTGCGCACCTTGAACATCAGGCTGGTCAGGCAGCCTTCCGGCTGTGCCGGATCGGGGTCCAGCCGGGCGCGTTCCAGCTTCACGAAACGCGTGGTGTTGGTGCTGTTATCCTCGATATCGGCGCGCAACGTCTGCAGGCCGTAAAGCTCGCCGGCAATGCTGGAGGCGATGGCGGCAGCCGTCGGGTCGCCGCGCTCCGCCACTTCCTTGGCCGAGCCGGCAGTATCCGTGGAAACGATGGCTTCCAGGCCCAGTTCGCGGATCACGTTGCGGCATTGCGACAAGGCCTGCACATGGCTGTAGACCCGCTTCACACTGGCCAGGCTGGCGCTTTGCGGCGCCAGCAACTGGTGCCGCACGCGCAGGAAATGCTCGGCGGTGATGAACAGGCCGCCTTCCGGCAGCAGATGATGGATATCCGCCACGCGGCCGGCAGTGGAATTCTCGATCGGGATCAGGCCGCAGGCGGCCCGCCCCTCGCGCACGGCGGCGAAGGCATCCTCGAAAGTGGCGCAGGGCAGCGGCACCAGGTCCGGCAGGGCCTCGCGGCAGGCGAGATGCGAATAGGCGCCGGCCGCGCCCTGAAAGGCCACCACTTGCGCGGGGTTGGTTGCGGCATCGGCGAGAACGGCGGGAGACATGCGAGCTTTCCGAATTCTTGTTATTTCGCCATAGCTTGGCGGATACGCTCCAGATCGGCGGGAGTATCGACGCCGAGCGGCAGGGTGTCAACGACAGCGGCCGCGATACGCATGCCGTTTTCCAGCGCGCGCAGCTGCTCCAGTTTCTCGCGCTGCTCCAGCGGCGACGGCTTGAGCGTGACGAAACGTTCAAGCGCCGCCCGCCGATAGGCATAGATGCCGATATGGTGCCAGAGCGGCCCCTCGCCCGACGGCACCGGGCGGCGGCTGAAATACAGCGCCGGGCCGATATCGGCACCAGGCGTCAGGCTCAGCACCGCCTTCACCACATTGGGATCGTCAATCTCATGCCGCTCCACGATGGGGGTGGCCAGGGTGGCGATATCGATGGCGGCATCGGCCAGCGGCGCCAGCGCGGCGCGCACCACCCTGGGATCAATCGCCGGCAGATCGCCCTGCAGATTGATCACCGCATCATGCCGGCCCTCGGGATCGAGCCGCAGCAAAGCTTCATGGATGCGGTCGGAACCGGAGGGATGCGCCGGATCGGTCAGCACCGCCTCACCGCCCGCCGCCTGCACCGCCGCCGCGATGGCGACATCGCCGCAGGCCACGGCGACACGCGCGAATCCGGCCTCGCGCGCGCGCTCCAGGCAATGCACGATCATCGGCTTGCCATGGATATCGGCCAAAGGCTTGTCCGGCAGCCGGGTGGAAGCCAGCCGCGACGGGATCAGCACGATCGGATTGCGTGGCGTGGCGTCCTGTGGATGGGAGGCCGGTGAACTGAAGGATTGGGTCATGTCTTTCAAGGGGTTGCGAATCACCGGGGGATGCGGCACTTCGCCGCAGGATGGCGCCGCCGCCGGCCCGTCCTGCCGGCTTTATACGGGTTGCGGATGGCGGGGGGAAGCCGGTAATCTGCGCCCGATTTTCCGGCCCCGCCCCACGGGTGGCGGCGCCGCAGGCTTGGGCCATTGGGAGTTGCGGAATGAACAGTTTCGAGATCAACAAGATCGCTGCGGCGGTCATCGCCTGCGTACTGGTGATCGCCGGCCTGAACCAGCTTGGCGGCATGGTGGTGAAGCCGCATAAGCTGGCCGAAGCGGCCTACAAGATCGAAGTGGCCGAGGAAGCACCGAAGGGTGGCGCCGCGCCGGCCGCCGCCGAGCCGGAAGTGGACGTGAAGACCCTGCTGGCCGCCGCCAATATCGAGGCTGGCAAGAAGGCTGCGGCGAAATGTGCCGCCTGCCACACTTTCGAGAAGGGCGGCGCCAACAAGGTCGGCCCGAACCTGTTCGGCATCGTCGACGCCAAGAAGGGCCATCTCGACAATTTCGCCTATTCCGATGGCCTGAAGAAGACCGAGGGCCCCTGGAGCTTCGAAAGCCTGTTTGCCTTCGTCGGCAATCCGAAGGGTTATGCCCCGGGCACCAAGATGGCCTTTGCCGGCATCCGCAGCGCCAAGGAGCGCGCCGATCTGCTGGCTTACATGAACTCGATGTCGGACAGCCCGAAGCCGCTGCAGTAAGCGGCTTCGGTATCCTTCCAGGGCAGTTCGTGGCATGACCGTCTGCCCGCCCGATTTTATTGCGTTTGCCGGCCATCTGGCCGATCTTGCCGGCGCGGCGATCCGGCCACATTTCCGCCGCCGCAGCATGGCGGTGGAAAGCAAGGCCGACGCCTCCCCGGTCACGGTGGCCGACCGGGCCGCCGAAATGGCGATGCGTCAGGCCATCGAGGCCAGCTATCCCGATCACGGCATCTTTGGCGAGGAATACGGCCATGCGCGCCCGGAAGCGCCGTGGCAGTGGATTCTCGATCCGATCGACGGCACCAAGAGCTTCGTCACCGGCCTGCCGATCTTCGGCACCCTGATCGCCCTGACCCATCAGGGCCAGCCGCTGCTGGGCGTGATCGACCAGCCGATCACGCGTGACCGCTGGCTCGGCGCTGCCGGCCATGCCACCAGCTTCAACGGCGCCGCCACCAGTGCCAACAGCCATGCCGACCTGGCCCAGGCCGCCGTGCTGACCACCTATGTGGACGGCTTCACCGACAGCGAACAGGCCGCCTTCACCCGGCTGCGCAAATCCTGCCGGCTCAACCGCATGAGCGGCGACTGCATCGCCTATGCCCTGATTGCCAGCGGTTTTGCCGATATTGTGCTGGATGGCCAGGTGCAGCCCTATGATTATGCCGCCCTGATCCCGGTGGTGCAGGGTGCCGGCGGCGTGATCACCGACTGGGAAGGCCGGCCGCTGGATACGCGCAGCCCGGCCCGCGTGCTGGCCGCTGCCAATCCGGCTTTGCATGCCGCGGCAAAATCGATACTGGCGGGCGCCTGACGGCGCCCCTATATAGGCCAGACGACAGCACGACCCTGCTCGCCAATGAGCCCGCCAATAAGGGAGTCCACGCCGATGCCGCGCCGCCTTGCCGTGCTTGCCCTCTGCTCCATCCTGGCCGCCACCCTGCCGGCCCTGCCCGGCAAGGCTGCTGCGCAAACCACGGTCAGCCATGCGCTGTCGCTGGTCGGCGCACCAAAATATCCGGCGGATTTCAAGCAGCTTGATTACGTCAATATTGCGGCGCCGAAGGGCGGCGATATCCGGCTTTCCGCCTTGGGTGGCTTTGACAGCCTCAATCCGTTCATTCCGAAAGGCGATGAAGCTCCCGGCCTGGGGCTGATCTACGAGACGCTGATGGTATCGCCGATGGACGACATCTCGGCCGAATACGGCCTGATCGCCGAGAGCGTGGAAGTGCCTGCCGATCTGAGCTGGGTCGCCTTCCGGCTGCGGCCCGAAGCAAAATGGGCCGATGGCAGCCCGATCACTGCCGAAGACGTGGCCTATTCCTTCAGCCAGATCAAGGAGAAGGGCGAGCCCTCGACGCAATACTATTATGCCAACGTGAAACGCGCCGAAATCCTTGGACCGCGCCAGGTGAAATTCCACTTCGACGGTCCGCCCAACCGCGAATTGCCGCAGATCATGGGCCAGTTGGCAGTGATCCAGAAGGCGCAATGGGAAAAGCGCGACTTCGACAAGCCGACGCTGGAAGCCTGGACCGGTTCCGGCCCCTACCGGATCAAGGAATTCGAGGCCAATCGCTTCATCGTCTATGAGCGCCGCGCCGATTGGTGGGCCAAGGATTTGCCGATCAACAAGGGCCGCTACAATTTCGGCAGCATCCGCTACGACATGTATCGCGACAGCACGGTGACGCTGGAAGCCTTCAAATCCGGGCAATACGATTTCCGCAGCGAGAATATCGCCCGGGTCTGGGCCACCGGCTACGATTTCCCGGCACGCCAGCAGGGCCTGGTCAAGCTGGAGAAATTCAAGCATGAGCGGCCGACCGGCCTGTCCGGCTTCGTCTTCAATACACGGCGCGACAAGTTCAAGGACCCGGTTCTGCGCGAGGCGCTGAGCTACAGCTACGATTTTGAATGGGCCAACAAGAATTTCTTCTACGACGAATATAGCCGCACGCGCAGCTTCTTCGAGAATTCCGATTTCGCCGCACGTGGTGAGCCAGGCGCCGAGGAATTGAAACTGCTGGAGCCTTTGCGCAGCCAGTTGCCGGCCCGGGTTTTTGGCCCTGCCTATGTGCCGCCGATCAGCGATGGCAGCGGCAGCGACCGCGCCATGTTGCGCAAGGCACGCGAATTGCTGAGCCAGGCCGGCTATAGCGTGAAAGACGGCAAGCTGCTGGACAAGACCGGCAAGACGTTTGAAATGGAATTGCTGCTCTCCGACTCATCCTTCGAGCGCGTCGGCGCCGCCTGGGCGCGCAGCCTGGAGCGGCTTGGCATCAAGCTGACCCTGCGCGTGGTGGATAGCGCGCAATATGTGAACCGGCTGCGCGCGTTTGATTTTGACCTGATCTATGGCGGCTGGGGCCAGTCGGATTCACCGGGCAACGAACAGCGCAGCTTCTGGAGCAGTGCGGCGGCCGACAATCCAGCCAACCGCAATTATGCCGGCATCAAGCATCCGGCCATCGACACGCTGATCGATGCCGTGATCTATGCCAAGGATCGCCCCCAGCTGATCACCGCCACGCGGGCGCTGGACCGCGCCCTGACCTGGAATTTCTATGTCGTGCCGGGCTGGACCTTCACCTATGACCGCGCCGCCTATTGGGATAAATTCGGCAAACCCGATAAGACGCCGAAATATGCCAACGACATCATGGCGTGGTGGATCGACCCGGCCAAGGACGCGAAATTGCGCGAAAGCCGACGCTGACCGCTGACTGCATGCGCGCTGACTGCATGCACGCTGACCGGGCTCAGCGCGGCGTCCAGCGCGCATGCAAGGCGGTGGAAACCAGCCTGTTGCCGGATTCCTCGCGCAACGCCAGTTCACCGCAGGCGATATTACCCGGGCCGATATGCTCGGCCAGCAGCGCATGCAGCGAGAGCGGCGAAAGCCGAGCGGCATAGGCGGTCAGGATGACAAAGAGCGGCGTGTCGGACAGTACGGCGCGGCATTCGCGCAGCAATTCCGGCAGGTGTTCAAACACCTTCCACACTTCGCCTTTGGGGCCACGGCCGAATTTCGGCGGATCGAGGATGATGCCGTCATAGCGGCTGCCGCGCCGCGCCTCGCGGGCGACGAATTTGCGCGCATCATCCATGATCCAGCGGATCGGCGCTTCCTGCAGCCCGGCCAATTCCTGATTTTCGCGCGCATAGGCGATGGCCTTCTTGGAGGCATCGACATGCGTCACCCGCGCGCCGGCCTGGGCCGCCACCAGCGACACCACGCCGGTATAGCCGAACAGGTTGAGCATGCGCGGCGCGCCGCCGGCCTGGCGCACGGTATCGGCCACCCAATCCCACTGCGTCATCTGCTCGGGGAAAAAGCCGAGATGGCGAAACGGCGTGAAGCGGCCGTAAAAGCGCAATTCGCGATAGCTGACCGGCCAGGTTTCCGGCAATTCGCGGCGGAAACGCCAGTTGCCGGCATCTTCTTCGCTTTTTTCATTCGGGCCGAAACTGGCATCGGCCTTGTCCCATTGCGCCTCGGGCAGTTTCGGCGACCACATCGCCTGCGGCTCCGGGCGGATCACCCGGATACGGCCAAGCTGCTCCAGCCGGCGGCCATGGCCACTATCCAGCAGCCGGTATTCCGGCCAGCCTTCGGCGATCAGGACATCAGGGATGGGATCCGGCAATCGGGAAGCCGGCAGGTCGGGGCGCGGCATGGGCGAAAGCCTCGCAGGAAAACGCCGCCGGTATGGCGATGCGGAAAGAAATTGGTGCCCCAGGCCCGACTTGAACGGGCACGTCCTTGCGGACAACGGATTTTGAGTCCGTCGCGTCTACCGATTCCACCACTGGGGCATCGCGCGCGGCGGGATATTACTCAAGGCCGGCCGGTAATCAACCCCGCCCCCGGCAGAATCCGGCCGGAACCGGCTATTTGGCAACCGGGGCATGGACTTTAACCACCACAACCGCTATCCAGCCGGGCGATGAAAAAGCTCTATGACTGGACCATGCGCCTCGCCGCCAGCCCCAAGGCTGGCCGCTGGCTCGGCTTCATCTCCTTCCTGGAGAGTTCGGTCTTTCCCATTCCGCCCGATGTGATGCTGGTGCCGATGTGCCTGGCACAGCGCGACAAGGCGTTCCGCTATGCCCTGATCTGCACCATCGCATCGGTGCTGGGCGGCATGCTGGGCTATGCCATCGGCTATTTCCTGATCGAAACCATGGGCGAATGGATCATCCGCGCCTATGGCTATGGCGAGAAGCTGCATGCCTTCCAGGAAGCCTATCAGGAATGGGGGGTGTGGATCATCCTGGTGAAGGGCCTGACGCCGATCCCCTACAAGCTGGTGACCATCGCCAGCGGCGCGGCGCATTTCAGCCTGCTATCCTTCACCGTCGCCTCCATCGTCACCCGGGGCCTGCGCTTTTACCTGGTTGCCGCACTGCTCTGGCGCTTCGGCCCGCCGATCCGCGATTTCATCGAACGCCGCCTGACCATCCTGACCTGGATTTTTCTCATCGGCCTGATCGGCGGCTTCGTCGTGGTGCGCTTCATCCTCTAGCAGAAGCAGCACCGGGCCGCCCAGGACAGCCCTGGGCGGCCCGGCATTCACTCCGGCTTTAACGCGCAGTGCGGTGCATCAGCTTGCCGCGCTCCGCCATATGCGGCGGCGGGCCGAGACGTACCGGCACCGGCGGCAGTTCCGAAAACGCCGTGCGCTGCTCGGCACTCAATTGCGGCAGCAGCTTTTCCACCGCCGCGCGGCGCAGCTTCAGGCTATCCAGATTGGCGCTGGCAGCGGCTTCCTCACGCCGCAGGCGATCCAGCGCATCCGGCTTCGGCGGCCGGGCATTGCTCGCCTCGGCCGGCGGTGGCGGCATCTGCTTGCACTGGGCCTGCAACGGCTCGGCGCTGGCGCGCAGGTCACGCGCAAAAGCCGTCCAGGCCGCACGCTGGGCATCGCCGATCGCCAATTTGGTATCGGCGAAGGCAATCCAGCCGGCCAGCCGCGCCGGCGCATCGGCACAGGCCCGCTCGACATGGCGGCGCATCATCTCGGCGCGATCCGGGCGGCCCTGAGCAGCACCGGGGCCATCGCCGGGTGCGGCAGAGGCCAGGCCGGCGCCGAGCGGCGCGGCGAGCAGGCCGGCAGCCAGCAGGCCAATGCTGAACAGCTTCTTCGGGGCGAGGGGATAAAGAATCTTGGTCATGATCTACCTCCGATGGTCGACCCCGGGCGATCCGGCGTCTGTTGCACAAGCTATAACGGCCCGATCGTGCAAATTTGACGGCAATACAACGGTTCGTAACCGGCTGTTACAAAGGAATCCTTGCTCCCGGCGCCCCGGGCGGCATGATAGACGCATCGCCTTTTGCCAGTGAAACGAGCCCAACATGGCCCGCACGCCCCATATCCTGATTGTTGACGACGACCGCGAAATCCGCAGCCTGCTGCAACATTTCCTTACCGAACACGGCTTCCGCGTCACCCCGGCCGCCGATGGCCGCGCCATGATGGCCGCGCTCAAGGCCGGGCGTTTCGACCTGATCGTGCTGGATCTGATGCTGCCCGGCGAGGATGGCCTGCAACTCTGCCGCAAGCTGCGCCAGGAAATGGCATTGCCGGTGCTGATGCTGACCGCGATGTCGACCGAGACCGACCGCATCCTGGGGCTGGAACTCGGCGCCGACGATTATATGACCAAGCCGTTCAGCCCGCGCGAATTGGTGGCGCGCATCAAGGCCATCCTGCGCCGTGCCGGCAATGGCCCGGAACGCGAGGCGGCACGGCCGGCGGCCTATCGCTTCGAAGGCTGGACGCTGGAAATCGGCAAGCGTCAGCTCTGCTCGGCGGAAGGCGCCCTGCTGCCGCTGACCTCGGGCGAATTCGACCTGCTGCTGGCCTTTGTGGAACATCCGCAACGGATTCTGAGCCGCGACCAGTTGCTGGATATCACGCGCGGCCGGTCCAGCCTGCTGTTTGACCGCAGCGTGGATGTGCAGGTCAGCCGCCTGCGCCGCAAGATCGAGACCGATCCCAACCTGCCCGAATTGATCAAGACGGTGCGCAGCGGCGGCTATATCTTCACGCCGCCGGTGCAGGCCCTGGCCGCTGCATGATGGCGCCGCTTGCCGGCCTGTGGCAGCGGCTGCGCGGCGACCGGATCGCCTGGCGCATCGCCGGCGCCGTGCTGCTGGGTATTATCTGCACCCAGGCCGCCACCATCCTGCTGCTCTATCTGGTGCTGCCGGGTGAGGCGCCGCGTTATCCGCTCAGCGCCCTGGTGGCCGAACTGGCGGCCGATAGCCGTGATCCGGCCGCCGCTTTGAGCAAAGGCGACAAATCCGGCGAACTGGTATGGGAAATCCCGCGCCGCGAACCGCCACCACCACCGCCAGCCCAGCCCCCAACCCCGGGCCGACCGCATCCGCCCGGCGGCGGGCCACGGCCACCCTGGCCGTTTTCGGAATTGCAGCGCGAATTGCGCCTCGCGATCCCGGAAGCGAGCTTTCCGGAAATCGACGTGCGGCCCTGGCGCCCGCGCCAGCCGCAGACCGGACTGGATATCGGCCCGGGGCTTTCCGTGGTGATCCCGTGGCAGGGCGAGCCGCGCCCCAGGCCCGAGGATGGGCCGCCAGGAGCGGAGCGCGACGGCCTGCTTCAGCCGGAGGCCGGCGAATTACGCCTGCCGCCGGTTTTTGCCGTCTGGCTGCGTGATGCCGGCGGGCAATGGTATGTGGCGCGGCCACGCCAGGCCGAACCGCTGGTGCCGCGCTGGCTGTTCACCACCTTGTGGCTGCTGATGATTGCCGCCATCATCGCTGCGCTGACATTATGGAGCACGGCGCGGCTGCTGCGGCCTTTGCGCAGCATGGCGGCAGCAGCGCGCGATTGGCAGGCCGAGGCGCCACCACGTCTGCTGCCGGAAACCGGGCCGATGGAATTCCGCGCCATCGCCCAGGCATTGAATGGCATGCAGACCCGCATCCATCGTTTTGTACGCGACCGCGCCGCGCTGGTGGCCGCCCTGTCGCATGATCTGCGCACGCCGCTGACCCGGCTGCGGCTACGCCTGGAAAGCCCGGAAAGCCCGGAGCGGCGCCAGCGCATGCAAGAAGATATCGATTTCATGCAGCGCCTGACTGAGCAATTGCTCGGCTTCTCGGCGCTGGATGCCCGGGGCGAACCGGAGCAGCGCGTGGATGTGGCGGTGCTGGCGGCCAGCCTGTGCGACGATGCCAGCGATGCCGGTGCCGATGCCGCCTATGATGGCCCGGTGCATATCGTGACCCTGTGCCGGCCGACGGCGATGAAACGCGCGCTGATGAACCTGATCGACAACGCACTGAAATATGGCGGCGAGGCCCGGGTGCGGGCCGCCCTGGGCGATGGTGTGGTGCAGCTTCATGTGCGCGATGCCGGCCCGGGCATTCCCGAAGCCGAATACGACAATGTGCTGGCACCGTTCTATCGCCTGGATGCGGCGCGCGGCCAGGAAACCGGTGGCCTCGGCATGGGATTGGCCGTGGCCGCATCGACCCTGCGCGCCCATGGCGGCAGCCTGACTTTCGCCCATCCGCCCGAAGGCGGCTTCGAGGCGATTGCCACGCTGCCGCTGCGGCGTTAGCCGCACATTTCAGCACTGCGGCGTTAGCCGCATATTGCAACACTGCGGCGCTAGCCGCACAACACAATGCTGCGGCGTTAGCCGCTTACATCATGCAGCGATGCCGCCGCTCTGCAACTGTGTCAGCAATGTCTGCAAGGCGTCAGCCTCGTCATCGTCGGAACCGGTCAGCGACTTGAGCAAATCCGCCAGCGTCGTATTGCTGCTGCCACTGCCAAGCTGGCCGGCATTGCCATAGGCTGCCGCGCCCTGGCCTGGCGGTGGTGGCGGTGGTGGCGCGCCCTGGCCCTGCATCGCGGTCAGTTCCGACTGCATCTGCTCATCCAGCTTGGCAAAAGCTGAATCGAATTCGGTCTGGCTGATACTGCCATCGCCATCGCTGTCGAAATCCTGCATGAACTGCTCGGCCGAAGGCGGCTGCCCACCCTGTGACCCGCCTACGCCGCGCGGACCCTTGGCGCCTTCAGCCTGCTTGGCGAACTGGGTTTCCAGTTCGCTCTGGCTGATGCTGCCATCACCGTCGCTATCGGTTTCCTGAAACATCTTCTGGCGCATCTGCTTGAGCAGATCGGCGGCGCTGACGCCGCCATAGCCCCCTATGCTGCTGACCATGCTGCTTCTCCTCTGAATGATCGAAGGCGGTTTGCCTCCGTTTTTCCAGTTTCAAGCCACATGCCAGCCGGGCCGGTTTGCCAAGTGAATGATCGGCAAAAGTAATAGTGTTGCAGCCGCAACTACCCGGCAAAAGCCGCCGGGCAGTTCCTGCCGGATTTGTTGCAGTGCATTGCCCTGCAACAAATCGTCACACTGCCGTGAAGCCTTTGCCGGGCAGCCGCAGAAGGCTTTCCGGCGCTGCGGCTGCGGCCTAAACTCAGTGTATGCAACACGCTCTCGACCGCCTTGCCGGTGCCGGCCTCGCGCTGCTCAGCGCCGCCACACTCGGCGCCGCCTTCCTGGCGCAATACGGTTTCGGCCTAGCGCCGTGCCAGCTTTGCCTATGGCAGCGCTGGCCTTATGCCGCCGCGATTTTCCTTGGCCTGGCAGCCTGGAAACTGGAACGGCTACGCCCCTTGCTGCTGGCACTGACCGCGCTGGCCTTCTTCATCACCAGCGGCATCGGCGGATTCCATTTCGGCGTTGAGCAGAAATGGTGGACCGGGCTGGAAAGCTGTGGCGGCGGCAGCACTGCCACTTCGCTGGAAGCCCTGCGCGCGCAGATTCTGGCGGCACCGATCGTGCGCTGCGATGAAGCCGCCTTCAGCTTCCTGGGCCTCAGCATGGCAGGCTGGAATGCGCTCTGGGCCGCGTTGCTCGGGCTGCTGGCACTGTATTTCGCCAAACAGGCACAAACGCAATGACCGATCAGACCTCAAGCCACAAGCCGCGCCTGCCCGGCGACCTGACACCGGAACAGATGATCGACCGCATCCTGCGTGTCGACCATGCCGGCGAATACGGCGCCAAGCGCATCTATGAAGGCCAGCTGGCGGTGCTGAAGAATGCCCCGTCCGCGCCCACCATCCGCCACATGGCGGAGCAGGAGAGGCAGCATCTCGCCGCCTTTGACCGGCTGCTGCCGCAGCGCCGCGCCCGCCCCACCTTGCTCGGCCCGCTCTGGCATGCCGCCGGCTTTGCGCTCGGTGCCGCCACCGCCCTGCTGGGCGAGAAGGCGGCGATGGCCTGCACCGAAGCGGTGGAGGAAGTGATCGACGCGCATTACACGCGCCAGCTCGAAACCCTGGAAAACCTCGCCGCCGAAGGCAAGGCCGAGCCGGAGCTGGTGGCGCTGATCGAGAAATTCCGCGCCGAGGAAATTGAGCATCGCGATATCGCGCGCGCCGAGGGCGCCGCCGAGGCACCGGCCTATCCGGCGCTGAGCCAGGGCGTGAAAACCGCGACGCGGGCGGCGATCTGGCTCTCCGAACGAATCTGAGCCCCTGGCTCAGGGTTCCAGTTCACTATCCCAGTAGAGATAGTCGCGCCACGATTGATGCAGGTAATTGGGCGGAAAGGCGCGGCCATTCTGCTGCAATTCCTGCACACTCGGCACATGCGGCGCGTGGCGCGGAAACATCCGGCAATCGCGCGGCATACGACCGCCCTTGCGCAGATTGCACGGCGCGCAGGCCGCCACCACATTGTCCCAGCGGGTCAGACCGCCGCGCGAGCGCGGGATCACGTGATCAAAAGTCAGTTCATGCCGGCTGCCGCAATATTGGCAGGTGAAACGATCGCGCAGGAACAGGTTGAAACGGGTGAAGGCCGGGCGCCGCGCCGGCTGGATATAGCGTTTCAGCGCCACCACGCTGGGCAGCCGCATGCGGAAACTCGGGCTGCGGATTTCCTGGTCATATTCGGAAAGAATGGTGACACGATCCATGCACACCGCCTTCACCACTTCCTGCCACGGCCAGACCGAGAGCGGAAAATAGGAAAGCGGCTGGTAATCCGCATTCAGCACCAATGCCGGACAATTGTCTGGCGCCATCCTCAGATCACTCCCACATCGTTGCACCGGTGGTCGCAAACTCGAATGTTTAGACAATACAATATGATGCGTTACGCCCCGGTGACAACCACCTTATTTTGTCGTGACGCGGCGAAACGCCACATCCGGCGCGCCATTACAGCGATTGAGCGAGGAATTTGCCGCCCAGGCGCAACCCCTCCGGGTCTATGGCATGCGACAGGCCGAGGCAGAGATGCCAGCGCGCCGGAATCTCGGCGGCGCCGAGTCCATTCAGCGTATCGAACATGGCTTCCAGCGGCACAACATCATCGGCCGAGCCATGCACCAGCAGGATCGGCGGCTTGCTGCGGGCCTGCTGCGCCAGCCGCTCTGCTCCCACCAGCGCGCCGGAAAAACCCAGGATGGCCGCCGGCGCCACCGCCTGACGCAGGCCGAGATGCAGCGCCATCATGGTACCCTGACTGAAACCGACCAAGGCCAGCTTGCCGGGCGCCACGCCATGGCGTGCCAATTCCGCCGCCAGGAAGGCTTGCAGCAGCGGTGCCGCCTGCTCGGCGCCGGCCAGCAGTTTTTCATAGATGCCGGCGGCGCGATACGGATCGCGGCGCAGCATGGTCGGATCGTAATCGTTGAGCCCGAACCATTGCCGGCCCCCCATGCCAGGACCATAGGCTGCGCCAGGCACCAGGGTCGGCGCATTGGGCGCCACAAAGGCCGCCTGCGGCAGATCGCGGCGCCAATGCTCCGCCAGGTCGATCAGATCATTGCCATCGGCGCCATAGCCATGCAGCAGCACCACCAATTGCCGCGCCGCGCCCTGCATCGGCGGCAGGCGCGGGCCATCGAGTGAACGCGGCGGCTGGGTCATCACGGCACCTGTTTCTGATTGGTCACGCTATAATAGCGCCACAGCAATCGCGCCGCGACGCCACGATGCGGCCGCCATTTGCGCGCCAGCGCATCCATCTTCTTCACATCCGGCCGCGCCCGCATGTTGAACAGGCGCTTCACCGCTTCCTGCAAGGCGACATCATGCGCGGGCCAGATATCAGTGCGATCCAGCGCAAACAGCAGGAAGATTTCCGCCGTCCAGCGCCCGACGCCTTTCACCGCCGTGAGCCGCGTCTGCACCTCGGCATCGGGCAGCGCCTGCAACGCCGCCAGATCGAGGCCGCCGCCCTGCACCGCCTGGGCGATCCCCCGCAGATACCGCAGCTTCGGCCGGCTCAGGCCGCAGGCCAGCAAGGCAGCCTCGTCATGGGCCAGCAAAATCCCGGCCTCGAATGGCGCCACCCGCTCCAGCACCCGGCCCCAGATGGTGGCGGCGGCGGCCACCGAAACCTGCTGCTCCACCACGATGCGGCACAGATTGGCAAAATCCGCCGGCCGGCGCCGGTCGGTGACATGCTCGCAGAGGTCCAGCGCGCGGGCGAAGCGCGGCTCACGCGCGCAAAGCTCGGCCAGGGCTGCCAAAGTGCCGGCGCGCCTATCCGGCTTCACCCGATCTTGCTTCACAACCGCTGAAGGCTTTGTCATAGCTTGTTCTCCATGGAAACCAACTTGCCAATGCCGGGTCCGGTTGTCACCCGCTTCGCCCCCAGCCCGACCGGGCTGCTGCATGAAGGCCATGCCTTTTCCGCCGGCTTTGCCTATGCCCAAGCCCAGGCCAGCGCTGGCGGCCGCTGCCTGCTGCGTATCGAGGATATCGACCGCACCCGCTGCCGGCCGGAATACGAAACCGCCTTGCTGGAAGATCTGGCCTGGCTCGGCCTGCGCTGGGAGGAACCGGTGCGGCGGCAATCGGATCATTTCGCCGAGTATGGCGCCGCACTCGGCGATCTGAGCCGACGCGGCCTGCTCTATCCCTGTTTCTGCACGCGCAAGCAGGTGCAGGCCGAGATTGCCCGGATCGGCGGCGCGCCGCATGCCGAGGATGGCACAGCGATCTATCCCGGCACCTGCCGCAAGCTTTCCGCCGATGAGCGCGCCGCCCGCATTGCGGCGGGCGGGAACTACGCCTTGCGGCTCGATCTGGCGGCGGCTTTTGCCGGTCTGCCGCAGCTACACTGGCATGACCGGGAGCAAGGCCGGCAAACCCTCACGTTGCCCAGCCTGCAACAGGCCCTGGGCGATACCGTACTGGCGCGCAAGGAAATCCCGGCCAGCTATCATCTCTGCGTCACGCTGGATGATGCCTTGCAGGGCGTGACCCTGGTGACCCGTGCCGTGGACCTGATGGTCGCGACGCCGCTGCACCGCCTGCTGCAAGCCCTGTTCGGCCTGCCCTGCCCAGCCTATGCGCATCACCCGTTGCTGCGCGATGCCGGCGGCGCCCGCCTGGCCAAACGCCACAATGCCCCCAGCCTGCGCGAAAGGCGGCAAAGCGGCGAGCATCCCGCCGAGCTCTGGCGCCGCCTGGGCTTCGATGCGGGCTTATTCGGGTTTTGACAAGAATTCAGTCGGCCAGTTGATCAACCGGTACGCGGAACACGCCCTTGATGCAAAACGCATTACGCACGCAGATTTGGGAATGGGTTTTCGAATAGATGCCGGAACCCTCATAGATCGGCTCCCCTTCGATAAACAGACCACGCACTGAGTCGATGGCCTTGAAGCCCACTTGTTTACGAATGTCGTGCAACGTCCGTATCACGGCACAATCCAGCGGACGCCGTAGCTTGTCCTGGCTATTTTTTGGCAGCGGCCTGCCATCCTTTTCTGCGATATCCTTGAAGCCCTGATAGACTTCCTGAACTTGCCCCACACCGGCAGCGGTAGTGAGGTCCAAGCACAAGCCAAGATCAATCACTGCCCCGATTACGGTCGGGCTGGTAATTTTCGGACCTCGCGTCAAATCAGCCAATTCTTGGGCGAATTGCAGTCCACGGCGTGGATTCGCCTCCCAGAAATAAATCCCCGGCCCGAGCCAGTCATAATCATTGTCACTGGGTTTAAAGGGGGCGCCAGCCAACAATTTGTCTGCCACCGCAGCATCGCAGCCATGATAGCCGAGCACAAAGGCTGTTGCCAAACGCTGCAAAGTTTAACTGTAGCGTTTGGTGAGCTTACCCTTCGGAGTGTAAATGCCAAGCTCGACAAGAGTTTGCCGCGCCTTCTGCTTGCTTGCAGTGGCTGTGCGCACATATTCTTTGACAGCAGCAGCAAAGCGCTTGGTGTCTTCCGATGTAAAAGACCGGCCGCTTTCAAGGGCTCCGGTTTTCATATCTTTGGATTTAGCCGACATTTCGACCCGACTTTCAAAAAAGGTGCCAGATCAGGCTAGCATCAAAGCACCACCATGAACACCCCGAATACACCTCACCACTTGAACAGCTTGTCAGTGGGGATGGCGTAGGTGATGGCCAGGGTTTCGACGCCGGGATTGCGGTCGCTGATGCCGGCATTGGAGATGTGGTTGAAGCTGATGCCGAGCCGCGAGCGGTCGTCGAAACGATAGCTGACTTCAAGCTGCGAGCGGAACTGGATGCCGTTGGAGATTTCCTTGCCGTCACCCTGATAATAGAGGCCGGGGGCGAAGCTGGGCGTCACCACCCAGCGGCGGCCGAAATAAAAATCCGTCAGCACGCCGGCAAAACCATGCACGGCGCGGTCGGAGGTCGCCATGATGCCGCCGAAGGGCTTGAAAATCCAGAATTTCTCAGCCGCACGATACTCGATGCGCGCCTCGACAGCCTCGTCCTTCTGCTTGTTGATATCAAACCAGCCGGCCGAGAAAGCCCAGAAGGCCGGATCGTCGCCGGAACGGGCCGTGGTGGCCTGGTTCTGGCCCGGTGCGACGGCAAAAGGCTGCGGCGCGGTAGTGGATTGGGCATAAACTTGGCCCTGCTGGCGCGCCTGCGGAGAATAGGGCTGGGCCGGATAGGGCTGCGCCTGATATTGCGCCGTATACTGCGCTTGCGCCGGGCTGGCGAGCCCGTTCACCACCACCAGCACCCCGAACGATACCACAGCCGCCCCCAGGCGACGCCCCGACTCGATCATTGAAATCCCCCGATTTCATGTACTTAGACAACTGGTGCCGACTTTAGCCAAGCCGGCGCCAAGCGCAAGCCTGATCCTGCCCTTCAGGTCAGCGTTTGCCGCTTTATCAGGCGCCGCCATCTTGCGGATGGGGGCCAAAGCCGCTACATCCACTCGCGAAAACTCCCCCTCACCCCCCTCGCTGGCTGCAATCCGGGCGAGTTACAATCCGGTCGGCCCGCGTCAGCTCCTCGGAGACGTAAGATGACGGTTCGCGTTGCCATTAACGGTTTTGGTCGCATCGGGCGCAATGTGCTGCGCGCCATTATCGAGTCGGGCCGTACCGATATCGAGGTTGTTGGCATCAACGACCTGGGTCCGGTGGAAACCAATGCGCATCTGTTCCGCTATGACAGCGTGCATGGCCGCTTCAACGGCACCGTCACCGTGGCCGGCGACAGCATCGATGTCGGCCGTGGCGCCATCAAGGTGAGCGCCGAGCGCGATCCGTCGAAACTGCCCTGGAAGGAACTGGGCGTCGATATCGCCCTGGAATGCACCGGCATCTTCACCGACCGCGCCAAGGCCGCCGCGCATCTGACCGCCGGCGCCCGCAAGGTGCTGATCTCGGCCCCGGGCAACGATGCCGACCTGACCGTGGTCTATGGCGTCAACCATGACAAGCTGAAGCCCGAGCATACCGTGGTGTCGAATGCCTCCTGCACCACCAACTGCCTGGCGCCGGTGGCGATGGTGCTGAACGAACTGGTCGGCATCGAAAAGGGCTACATGACCACGATCCATGCCTATACCGGCGACCAGCCGACGCTGGATACCATGCACAAGGATCTGTACCGCGCCCGCGCCGCCGCGCTGAGCATGATCCCGACCACCACCGGTGCCGCCAAGGCGGTGGGCCTGGTGCTGCCGGAATTGAAGGGCAAGCTGGATGGCACCGCGATCCGCGTGCCGACGCCGAATGTGTCGCTGATCGATCTCAAGATCGTCGCCAAGCGCCCGACCAGCAAGGAAGAAGTCAACGCCGCCATCCACGCTGCCGCCAATGGCAAGCTGAAGGGCGTGCTGGGCGTGAATAACGACCCGCTGGTGTCGAGCGACTTCAACCACAATCCGAATTCCTCCACCTTCGATCTGCTGCAGACCCAGGTGATGGACGGCAATCTGGTGCGTGTGCTGAGCTGGTACGACAACGAGTGGGGCTTCTCCAACCGGATGTCGGATACCGCTGTGGCGATGGCCAAGCTCTGAGGCAGACCGACCATGGCTCATTTCCGCACCCTCGATGACGTGGACGTTGCCGGCAAGACCGTGCTGGTACGCGTCGACCTCAACGTGCCGATGAAGGACGGGCGCATTACCGACGACCTGCGTATCTCGCGCATCCTGCCGACCTTGCATGAATTGTCGCGCAAGGATGCCAAGGTGGTGGTGCTGTCGCATTTCGGCCGCCCGGACGGCAAGGTGGTGCCGGAAATGAGCCTGAAGCCGGTGGCCGCCGCTCTGGCCACCGCACTCGGCTCAGGCGTCGGCTTTGCCGAGGATTGCGTCGGCGATGCCGCCAAGGCGGCGATCGACCGCCTGCGCAAGGGCGGCATCGTGCTGCTGGAAAACACCCGCTTCCATGCCGCCGAGGAAAAGAACGACAGCGCCTTTGCCCGCATGATGGCCGATCTCGGCGATCTCTATGTCAATGACGCGTTTTCCTGCGCCCATCGCGCCCATGTCTCCACCGAGGCATTGGCGCATCTGTTGCCGGCCTATGCCGGCCGCAACATGGAAGTGGAACTGAAGCACCTGTCGGCGGCGCTGGAAAAGCCGGAACATCCGGTGGCGGCGGTGATCGGCGGCGCCAAGGTTTCCACCAAGCTGGAATTGCTCGGCAACCTGCTCGGCAAGGTCGACAGGCTGATCATCGGCGGCGGCATGGCGAATACCTTCCTGTTCGCGCAAGGCCGCGAAGTGGGCAAGAGCCTGTGCGAACGCAACATGGCCGATACCGCGCGCGACATCCTGCGTGAGGCGGTGACGCGCGGCTGCGCCGTGGTGCTGCCCGACGATGTGGTGGTGGCACGTGAATTCAAGGCCGGTGCGCCAAGCAAGGTGGTGCCGGCGGATCGCGTGGCGGCCGACCAGATGATCCTGGATATCGGCCCGGTGGCAGCCTCGCGGCTCGGCACCCTGCTGGCCGATTGCAAGACACTGGTCTGGAACGGCCCGCTCGGCGCCTTCGAAACCGCGCCGTTTGATGCCGGCACCGTGATGGTGGCGCGCACGGCTGCTGCCCTCACCGCTTCCGGCCGGCTGCTCAGCGTGGCCGGCGGCGGCGATACCGTGGCGGCTTTGCGCCATGCCGGCGTGGCGGAGGAATTCTCCTATGTCTCCACCGCGGGCGGTGCTTTCCTGGAATGGCTCGAAGGCAAGGAACTGCCCGGCGTGGCGGCACTCTCCGCCACCGCCTGAGCGCACACTGCCTGAGCGCTCAGCAAACAAGCGGCCCTGCCCATCGGCGGGGCCGTTTTCATTTCAGCAGCACCGATTGGCAGATGCCCTTGATCGCCGGCCAATCGCCGGGCAGCAGCGGAATGATGCCCTGCTGGTGGCGGCGGAAAAATGCCGCGCGCTCGGCGCTGCCGGGATGGCTGCTGAGGATGGCGGGCAGCTTGCCATCATCTGCCCGTTCGGCCAGGCGGTCGAAGAACCCTGCCACCTGGGCCGGATCGAAGCCGGCCGCGAGCAGGCGCTGCAGCGCGGCCTGATCCGCCTCGGCCTCGAATTCCCGCGTGAAGGCAGTATCCAGCAGATACTGGAAGCCGCCGACCAGACCAATACCGGTGACCACATCGCCCAGCATCAGGCCCAGCATCACGCCATAGGCGCTGGAACGCAGGAAGCCGGCCACGTTATGCCGCGCCCCGACATGGCCCATTTCATGCGCCAGGATGCCGGCCAGTTCCTGCTCGTTGACCAGATCGGCCAGCAGGGCGCTGGTGAGCAGGATTTGCCCGCCGGGCAGGGCAAAGGCATTCACCAGCGGTGAGCGCACCACCTGCACCTTGATCGGCATGCGCAGGGCCGGCGGCGCCGCTTCCAGGCGCAGCACCAGATTGCGCAACGCCGCCTCGCCCTCGCCATGGGTACAGACGCCGCCATTGCCCCGCGTCAGCCATTGCATGGCGGCCGGCGCCAGGCGCTCGCCCAGCCGCATCTCCCAGCTGGCCGGAAAGACCTGCGCCGCCGCATTGGCCAGCAGCGGCACGGCGGCGAAAAAGCCGATCAGCAGCAGCAGCACACCCAGCACGCTGGCCAGCAGATAACGCTGCGCCTTCAGCATGGTGGAAACCGGCTGCCGCCGCGCCCGCAACGCCGGCACGGCGGCGAGGATGAAGCTGGCCGCTTCCGGCGGCAGCCGCAGCCGCGCCGGGCCAAGCCTGCCATCGGGCGTCACCAGGGCGATGCGGAAAGGTGGCAGGGCAAAGCCCGGCTCGGCTTTGGCCAGGCCATCCACCAGCCGGATCGCGGCACAAGGCCAGTGTGCCCGCTCTGCGCCACTGGCAACATCCAGCAGCAGCAAGCTGTCATCAGCCACCGCGAGCCGCACCGGCTGCGGCGCGGCGGTCTGGCCGTCAAACAGAATCCCCTCGATTGCGCTATTCAGTGGCAGCATGACTATAAGGGTATATCAAAACTATCGGCCAATCCCTCGCCGCTGCGCAGCGTGTCTGGCGCCGCCTGCACCGCTTCCAGGGCGGCATTGAGGCCGATGATGCTGATACCCTGCAGCACGCGTTTCAGCGCCGGCAACAGGATGGCGTGATAATACAGCAGCAAAGCGGTCAGATAGCCCAGAAAAATGCCGCAGCCGATCGCCACGAAGGCGACAAAGCCGGCCTGCTCCGGCAGCAGATCAAGGCTTGCCAGCAGCTTGAAGCCGGCGAAGCCGCCGGCAATCAGCACCACCAGGATGACCAGGCCGCCGAGCAGCACACCACCCACCACGGCGGCGCTGTTGAAATCGACCCGCAGTTGCATCGGCCCGATCCGTATGCCGGCACAATACCAGCGCAGCCACACCACCTGCATGATCAGCAGCAGCAGCGGCACCAGCGGCAACGCCAGCATTATCAGTGTCATCACAGCCGTGCTTTCCGGGCGATCATCATTGGCAATGGCATAAAACCAATAGCCGGCATGACCCGCCAAGGCGATGGCTGCAATCCAGAATGGCAGCATGCGCCAGGCCAGCGCCCCGGCCCGGCCTTCGAATGCGCCCTGGAAACTGCCCCAGAAACTATGCCGCATGCGATAACGTGCCAGATCGGCGGCCCCCCAGGGCATGCTGAGGCCCAGGGTAACGATGGCGGCCAGCAGCCAGAGCGCAAAGCGCCCCATATAGACCCAGGAAGACCCACCCTGGCCGGCGCGGATGCCACGCCATAGGGTGCGCGACAGGCGATAGCGCCGGGCGCGAAACTGCGCCACCCCGACCAGCAGCACCAGGATCGAAAAATACACCACATCGAGCAGGGTGACGCTGCTCTGATCCCCGACCAGAGCCAATTTGACGACGCTGTAGAAAATCGCCACCGGGATGAACACTGCCATCACGATGATGAAGCCGAGGAACAGCTCGCGCCCGGTGCCGGTATATTCCAGCGGCTCATCCTGCAGCCGCACAGCGCCCCAGAGATAGCGCCGCAGGTTGGTGCGCGCCCAGAAGCGGTAAAACCCCAGGGTCAGCAGGCCGTAGAGAAAGTTGCGCAGCAGCAGCCCGATCAGGCCGGGGCCGGGGCGGAATTCCAGCCTGGTATCGTCAACAGCCGAGTCGCTCATGTATCCCCCAACAAACATAGGTGCATGATATAATCGTCATGCGCGCGATGCGAGCACCCGGCCTTCAAGGCAGACAAAAAAGCCCGGGTGTCTCCACCCGGGCTCTATGCTGGCTGATACGGCCGGCTTTAGGCGGCGCGCAGGCTCTGCGGCTGGCTGCCGGCCAGGATCTGGACCTGGCGCGGCTTCTTCGCCTCGGGTACTTCGCGCTTCAGCTCGATATGCAGCAGGCCATCCACCAATTGGGCGCCCACCACCTTCACGGTATCGGCCAGCTCGAAGCGGCGCTCGAAGGCGCGGCGCGCAATGCCGCGATGCAGGTAGGTGACGCCCGCTTCCGCATTGGCATTGGCATTGGCAGCGTCAGCCGGCGGCTCGGCGGCGCGCGAGGCGATGGTGAGGCTGTTCTCCTTCACCGTCACATCCAGTTCATCGAGGCGGAAACCGGCCACCGCCATGGTGATGCGGTAAGCGTCTTCGCCGCGCTTCTCGATGTTGTAGGGCGGGTAGGACAGGCTCGATTCGTCGAGCCGGCTGGCGAGATCGTAGAGGCGGTTGACATGGTCGAAGCCGATGCTGGACCGCAGCAGGGGGGAAATATCGAAAGCACGCATGGTCTTATCCTCCTTGAGCGACAAGAGAGCTATGCGATCCGCCACAATGGCCGAACCGCTGGAACAATCCCGATCCGTCAGCGGCATCGGGACACCAGCGATGTAGGAAAGGCTTTCCGGGCTTTCAAGAGCCGGAATTTGCGAGGGCGAATATTCAGGTGATTGCGATGGGCGACCAGCGGAAATCCGCCAGGCTCTTGCCGCGCAAAGCCGTCAGCACATGGCGCGGGCCGACGAATTGCGGCGCCAGCCCCATCTGCTGGGTGGCCAGCACCACGGTGCTGTTGCGGAAATACGGCCGCAGCCCGGCAAAGGCGCGCGCCGCCATTTCCTGGGTGGCAACGGCACTGGGCGCCACCATCACGATGGTGACCGTTTCAGCGCCGAGCGCAAATGAAGCTGCCTGATAGACCTGGCTCATGCCAATAATTCCGCGCCTTCCAGCCTGGGCCGGCGGCGCATATGCAAAATGAGGGCGCAAATGCAAACAGGCGGCCCGAGAACAGGCCGCCCGCTTAAACTACCACCGAGTGCAAGCCCGTGGAAGGCTTACTTCTTGAGGCCGAAATTGCCGAAGCGCTTGTTGAACTTCGCCACCTGGCCGCCGGCCTCATTCAGGCGGGCCGGACCACCGGTCCAGGCCGGATGCGACTTCGAGTCGATATCCAGCATCAGCACATCGCCCGCCTTGCCGTAGGTCGAGCGCGTGGTGTAGGTGCTGCCGTCGGTCATCTGCACCGTGATTTCGTGGTAATCGGGATGGATATCCGCCTTCATGTCTCAATCTCCCGGCTGGGGCCGTAATCCGTCCAAGCCTGTCTGAATTCCGTAATGGCGGCGGGTTATAGCCAAAGCGGGCGGCCTCCGCAAGCCCGGAAAGGCCGCCTGCGGCGGCAACACCCCGGCTATTCGGCCCGGATTGTGCCGTCGCTGAGGCGGCGGCGGATTTCCGCGGCGGGCCGGAATTCCACTTTCAGGTGCTTCAGACCATCCAGAATCGGGATGAAGCCGTTCAGGCCGGTATTCAGCTTGCCCGGCACCGGCAGCATGGTCTGCACCGCGATACCGACCAGATTCCCCTGTTTGTCGAGCAGCGGCCCGCCGCTATTGCCGCCATGGATCGGCACATCCGACTGGATCAGGTCGAGTTCGGCATCGCTGCTATTGCGCATCGCCTGACGATAGGCACTGACGATGCCGCGCGTCACCGTCCAGCCCAGTTCCTGCCGCTGTGGCGCGCCGATGGCATAGACTTCCTCTGCCACCATCACCGGTTCGCGGCGCAGCGCCAGCGGCACATAGCCCTCCCCCTCGATCTTGACCAGGGCGACATCGCGTGCCGAGGCGGTGCGCAACACCTCGCCGACCACGCGCCGGCCGGAAACCAGATGCACGGCGACGAATCGCTGCTCCCCCACCACATGCCAGTTGGTGACGACATGGCCCTGACTGGAGATCAGGAAACCCGAGCCATGGCCAGTGCCGCTATTGATCAGCACCGTGGCGCTGCGCGCCGCATCGGTGCGGTCGGCAAAAGCCGTCGCATTGGGTGGCACCAGGGGCAATATCAGCGTATCGGCCTCTGCCACCAGCGCTTCCGGCCGCTGTGGCGCCACCATCACGGCATCGCGAAACGGGCGGATCACCGCCAGATTGTTGCTGGCATCGGCAAAGGCCTGGGCCAAGGCCTGCACGATGCTGCCCGGCGGCAGCGGGCTTTTGCTCTTATACTCTCCCCTGGTTTCACCGCGCCACACCACGCGGCGCTGCAATGGTTCAAAAACCTGCCATTCCACACTGATGGTGGCGGTGGCATTGACACCAGTCATGAAGCCGGTGAACAGGTTGCAGGAGGCACTGGCCTCGATATGGGCCTGCTTCACATTCGCCGCCACCTGGTATACCGGGCGCTGTGCGCCCCGTTCCGGAAACAGCCGGTCCGGATCGCCCACCACATTATAGCCGTGACCCCCGAGCACACGGAAAAAGCCGTCCGGCCAGTCCTTTTCCGCGGCATCGATGCGGTCGCTGTCCCAGTAGAATGGGCCAAAACGGGCGCTCGGCCAGCAGATCAGCGGATTGTAGTCGAGATGCCCCAGTTCGCTGCCGCGCGGCATGGCGAATTGCATCGCCACCAGTCGGATCGGCTGCATCGCCGCAGGGTCGCCCGCCACGCTGCCGACCGGAATCACCTCATCGCCGCGCTGCACCGCCTGTGCCGCGATTGGTTCAGGCGGTGCCAGCCGGTCACTGCAAGCTGTCAGCGCCAGGGGCAGCCCCAGCGCAGCAAGCAGAAAAAGACCAATCCTGGATATTCTGAAATCAAAATCAGGCATATTTTCCACCAAATAATATTATTGCTGATTTCTATTACTATTCTTCACAACCATGAGATGATCGTCAATCGGATGTTTATTCCTTGTTCCCCAGCGACCATCTGCGCCAGGCGCGCTGCTGGGCAGCGGGCGGCGCGGCTGGTATACCGCTTGGCGCCATGACCGCCACCGCTCCCCGCTCTTCCGCCCCGATGCCCGCTTCCGCTGCCGACAAGGTGCGCCCCGGCTTCGGCCCGCTGGCCCGCCTGCTGGCCTTTCTGAAGCCCTATCGCTGGATTGCTGCCGGCGCCGCCATCGCCCTGGTGGTGGCTGCCGTGGCAGTGCTGGGCATCGGCCAGGCCATCCGCCGGGTGATCGATGTCGGCTTTGCCGCCGGCGGCGACGGCACCATGCTGGATCTCTATTTCGGCGCCCTGTTCGGCGTGGTCTGCGTGCTGGCTTTGGCCACCTATGCACGTTTCTACTGCGTCACCTGGCTGGGCGAGCGGGTGGTGGCGGATATCCGCCGTGCGGTGTTTGCCCATGTGCTGAAACTGTCGCCAGCCTTCTTCGAAAGCACCCGCACCGGCGAAGTGCTGTCGCGCCTGACCACCGATACCGAACTGATCCAGACCCTGGTGGGCTCCTCCATCTCGGTGGCATTGCGCAACCTGCTGCTGTTCATCGGCAGCGCCGTTCTGCTGCTGATCACCTCGCCGCGCCTGACCTTGCTGGTGGCGCTGGTGATTCCGCTGGTGGTGCTGCCGATCATCGTGTTTGGCCGCCGCCTGCGCAGCCTGTCGCGCGAAAGCCAGGATCGCGTCGCCGATCTTTCCGCCCAGGCCGGCGAGACGCTGAATGCGATCCAGACCGTGCAGGCCTATACCGCCGAGGCGCGCGAGGCACGCCGCTTCGGCCATAATGCCGAGAATGCCTTCGGCACTGCCGTGCGCCGCACCCGGGCGCGCGCCTCGCTCACCGCCCTGGTGATGCTGCTGGTCTTCGGCGCCGTGAATGCCGTGATGTGGATCGGCGGCAAGGCGGTGTTTGCCGGCGAGATGTCGGGCGGCGAGCTTTCCGCCTTTGTGTTCTATGCCGTGATCGGCGCTGCCGCCGTGGGTGCCTTGTCGGAAGTGTGGGGCGATGTACAGCGCGCCGCCGGTGCCGCCGAACGGCTGATGCAGCTGCTCGGCACCGAGCCGGCACTGGCCGTGCCGGCCAATCCGCAGCGCCTGCCGGCCCGCGCCAGTGGCCAGGTGCAGTTCGAGGCCGTGCGCTTCGCCTATCCGGCCCGGCCCGGCAGCGCCGCCATCAACGATCTGAGCCTGGATATCCAGGCCGGCGAGACGGTGGCCATCGTCGGCCCCTCGGGCGCCGGCAAGACCACCCTGTTCCAGCTTCTGCTGCGCTTCTACGATCCGCAGGGCGGCGCGATCCGCGTCGATGGCCTGGATGTGCGCCGGCTCGATCCGGTGGAGCTGCGCCGGCAGATCGGCCTGGTGGCGCAGGAGCCGGTGATCTTCGGCGCCAGCGTGGCCGAGAATATCCGCTATGGCCGGCCCGATGCCGATGAGGCTGCCGTGCGCGCCGCCGCCGAGGCCGCCGCTGCGCATGGCTTTGTGCAGGCCTTGCCGCAGGGTTACGACACGTATCTGGGCGAGCGCGGCGTGCGGCTGTCCGGCGGCCAGCGCCAGCGCATCGCCATTGCCCGCGCCCTGCTGCGCGATCCGCCGATCCTGCTGCTGGACGAAGCCACCTCGGCGCTGGATGCCGAGAGCGAGCGCAAGGTGCAGGCCGCGCTCGAACGGCTGATGCGGGGCCGCACCACCCTGGTGATCGCGCATCGCCTGGCCACGGTGCAGAAGGCGGACCGCATCCTGGTGATGGACAAGGGCCGCATCGTCGCCAGCGGGCGGCATGACAGCCTGATGCGCGAAGGTGGCCTCTATGCCCGCCTCGCCCGCCTGCAATTCATGCATGAAAGCCTGGACGATGCCGCCGAAACCGCCGACTAGACCGGCAAGACCCGCCCCCCGACCGGCCCGGCCGGCCGCCACGCTGATCCGGCTGCGGCTGCGGCGCTGGTGGCTGCTGCTGGCCATCCTGCTGGTGGCCTATGGCGTCTATATCGCCTGGGCCGGCGGCGCCTATCGCAGCGCCGAGGCTTTTGTCGCCGGGCAATGCACCCCGGTGCCGGCACCGGCCGGACCCGAGGATATCCTGATCCTGCCGGATGGCAGCGGCGCCATCATCTCGGCGCATGACCGCCGCAACCGGCAGGAAAATGGCGGCCTGTGGTTCTACGATCTCGGCAGTTTCGGCCCGGCACCGCCGGTGGCGCTGGAATTGCCCGCCGGCATGCCGTTCCGGCCACGCGGCATCGCACTGCATGCCCCGGTCGGCGGCGGCTGGATATTGCAGGTGATCAACCAGCGCAGCGACGAACGCAACACGGTGGAATTCTTTGAACTGAACGGCCGCCGCCTGAAACATGTCGGCAGCGTCGGCAGCGGCCTGTTCGTCAGCCCGAACGGCATCGTCGCCACCGGACCGGATAGTTTCTACCTGACCAATGATCGCGGCAGCGGCCCGCGCTGGATGCATGGCGTGGAGAATATCCTGCAACTGGCACGCTCCACCGTGATCTATCACGATGCCCGCGGCACCCGGCCGGTGGCCGAGGATATTGCCTTCGCCAATGGCATCGCACTGACCCCGGACGGGCTATCGGCCCTGGTCGGCTCGACGCAATGGCGCATGCTGCTGGCCTTCGAGCGCGACCCGCCCAGCGGCCTGCTGCGCCGCACCGGCTCGCTCGCCCTGCCCGGCGGCGTCGACAACCTGCGCTACGATTCCGAGGGCGCACTGTGGACCGCGCTGCATCCCAATGCCTTCGCCTTCATCGGCCATGCCCGCAATGCCGAAAAGACCAGCCCCAGCATGGTGCTGCGCATCGACCGCGACCAGCGCGGCGCCACCCGCGTGATGCAGGCTTTCGGCGATCCCGGCGACCTGCTCTCCGGTGCCAGCGTGGCGGCACACCACCAGGGCCGGCTGCTGATCGGTGCCGTGTTCCAGCCCAATATCCTGGATTGCCGCATCGACCCGGCAAAAATGCGGGAAATCCAGCCGTGAGCGGCGAAAACCAGACATAAATCGTCATGCGCGGACTTGATCCGCGCATCTCGTTCCAGTGGCAAGATTCTCATAAAACAGGCAAAAACGGGATGCTCGGGTCTTCGCCCACGGGTGTCCGGTTCAGTTTATGTGACTGTGATGGAAACGCGCATCAACACTGGCCTTTCCGGTCATCCGGTAGTTTGGGGACACCGATGGCGCAGGACCGGTCTCACACGTGCCATAACAAAGCCCGTCATGGTACGCGCAGGCGTACCATCCACGTGTTGTTTGTTTAACTGGCTGAAAAACAAGGAACTCGTGGGTGGTCGGCCTGCGCCGACCACAACGGCTTTGTGGTGAATTCGGGCGGCAGCCAGCGATCAAAAGACTAGGTAATGCCTAACTGCACTGGACCAAATCTGTGAGGATTTGGCGATGTCGAAATGCCCTGGATGCGGGTTCGGTTGGAGTTGGCAGT